>Ga0105237_10000158_pt1 | contig 96082 bp, 84 predicted proteins | sample KBSC24metaG_FD_81520 | JGI IMG/M metagenome (GOLD analysis project Ga0105237, IMG submission 81520) | Corn rhizosphere microbial communities from Kellogg Biological Station, Michigan, USA - KBS C2-4 metaG | ecosystem: Host-associated > Plants > Roots > Rhizosphere > Soil | place: Michigan, USA...
ATGGCTTCAACGATTGCACGCGTGGCGAATTTCCGCGTGCTGACCTATGACATCTATGCGGCGGCGAGCCAGTACCCCGTCGATTTCCCGATGGCGGGCTCGCAAGCGCTAATCCTGCTGCTTCTCGTGCTCGCCGTCGTGACCGGTGATCGTCTGCTACGCCGGCGGGCCGATCCGCGGCTCATCTCCGGTCGCTCGAAAAGCATGCGCGTTCTCGACCTCGGAAAGTGGCGCTGGCCGGTCGCCGGCGTTATGCTGGCCGTTGCAACGCTGGCCCTCTTCCTGCCGTTGGCAGCGATCATTGTGCGCGCTTTCACGCGAACGCTGGGTGGTGGCCTGGCATGGAGCAACGTCAGCGACGGCAATCTATTGACCGCCCTCACCGTCGGGTCGGATGCCAACACCGCGCTGCTGCGCAGTCTCGCCTATGCCTGCTGCACCGCCATCGTCGCGTGCCTCGGCGCTTTGGTGCTGGCAGTCGAACTTGACCGCTCGCGCACTGTGTTGAAGCCGCTGGTGCTCGGCCTGTCGCTCGGCGCCGTGGCCATTCCCGGCATCGTGCTGGGCTTTGGCTACATCCTGATGTGGAACCGCCTGCCGGTTTTTCGTGATTGGCCGTTCCCACATTATGGGGCGGGCTCGCTGCTCGTTACCGGCTATGTGGCGGCGGCGTTGCCCTACTGCCTCGTGATTATCATGGGTGCCATCGGCCAATTGGCGCCGAGCCTTAGCGAAGCCGCCCGGCTGCATGGCGCTGGCCGTCTGGAGAGACTCTGGCGGATAACACTACCACTGGTGCTGTTGGCGGTGGCGACGGCATTCCTCCTGACCCTCATTCGCACCGTGTTCGAATTGCCGATTTCGCAGATGCTGATCCCGCAAAGCGGGCCGCCGGTGCCGCCGATGGTGACCAACCTCTTCGGCCATGACCAGGATGGGCTGGGTTCCGCGTTGTCGCTCGTTAGCATGGTCATCGCAGGCGGGGGCGCCGGGCTGGTTTGGCTTGCCTTCAGCCGCTTCGCCCGGCTCAGCCCAGTGATGTCTTCGGGAGCCGTTCCGACATGACCGCTTCGTTGAAGTGCACGAACATCACCAAGTTGCTCGGCGGCAAGACCGTGCTCGATAATCTGAGCCTCTCGGTCATTGCGGGTGAAGTGGTCTCGCTGCTCGGCGCCAGCGGCTCCGGCAAGACCACTTTGCTGCGCATCATCGCCGGCCTTGCTGATCCTGATGCGGGCGAAATTGTTCTGGGCGGGCGAACTGTCTGGGGGGCATCGGGCGTCGTGCCGGCAGAACGCCGCGGCGTGGGCATGGTCTTCCAGGACTACGCGCTGTGGCCGCACATGACGGTAGCCAAGAACCTCTCCTTCGGCCTCGAATCCCGACGACTGCCGGCAGGCGAAATCGCAGCGCGGGTCTCGCATGCGCTTGAGGTGACGCGGCTCGGACCTTATCGCGATCGTTATCCAAGCGAACTCTCGGGCGGCCAGCAGCAGCGTGTCGCAATCGCCCGGTGCCTCGCCGCACGGCCGGCATTAATGCTGTTCGATGAGCCCCTGAGCAATCTCGACGCTGCGTTGCGCGAAGACATGCGGGTCGAGATGATGGATATGGTGCGCCGCGAAGGCATCACCGTGGTCTACGTCACGCACGACCAGGCGGAGGCGATGGCGGTTTCCGACCGCATTGCAGTGATGCGGTCAGGCGTCATCGCCCAGTTGGACACCCCGCAGTCGATCTATGAGCGGCCGGCCGACACGTTCGTTGCGAGCTTTATCGGTGGTTTCTCGCTGCTGCGCGGCTCGACGGACAGTGGATTTTTCAAGCCCGCCAGCGATGCGGGGCCGAAGATACTCGCCATCGGTGCGACGCGCGGGCCTGGCACACTGGTCGTACGACCGGAGGATGCCCGACCGGCCTCGGCCTTCCCCGGCAACCAGCTGACCGGCCAAGTCCTCTCGCGGGCGTTCCAGGGGCGGTGCTGGCGCCTGGTTGTTACCCTCGGTGGTCAGCAGTTGCGGCTCGATTGGCCGGAAGCCGCAGCGGTCGGGTCTGACCTGCCGTTCTCCCTGCCGCCTGAACGCTGCCTCGTTCTTGCAGACCAACCATGATCCGGAGCCAATCGAACAACATATGCTGACCACGATCCTTTCAACCGTTACCGCCTCCTTCCTGGCCTCCGTTGTCGAGGTCGTGGAGGCATTCACCATCGTGCTCGCTGTCGGGCTGACGCAGAGCTGGCGGCCGGCCCTCATCGGGACAGGCGCGGCCTTGGCCCTGCTCGCGGTTCTGGTGCTGATCTTCGGCCCGCTGTTGGCGCTGGTACCGATCGAGGCGCTGCAGTTCGTCGTGGGAGTGCTGCTGATCCTCTTTGGCATGCGCTGGCTGCGCAAGGCAATCTTGCGCACGGTTGGCGTTATTGCGCTGCATGATGAGGCAAAGGCCTTCGCGAAACAGACCGATGCACTATCGAAGCAGTCGAGTGAGCAGCGTGCCGATTGGATGGCGGGACTTGCGGCGTTCAAAGCGGTATTGCTCGAGGGAACCGAAGTCGTCTTCATCGTCATTGCGGTCGGTGCGACCCGCGGGCTGACGCTCTATGCCGGGCTCGGCGCTCTTGCGGCGTTCGTCGTTGTGATGATCGTTGGCCTTGCGGTGCATAAACCGCTCTCTCGTGTCCCCGAGAACGCGCTCAAATTCGTCGTCGGCCTGATGCTGACAAGCTTCGGCATTTTCTGGGCAGGGGAGGGGATAGGCGCCGACTGGTCGGGGGCCGACCTGAGTCTCGTCGGCATTTTCGTCATCGTCACGGCTGCGGCATGGGTTCTGACGCAGCGCTATGCCCCAACGTCGGCACCCCTCGCGGGAGGAACGGCAAAGTGAAATTGATCCTCAGCATTATTGAAGAGATTTGGGGTCTGTTCGTCGATGACGGCAGCCTCGCGGTACTATCGATCATCCTGATCGCCGCCGTGACCGCAGCGGTGAAGTTGTTCGGCTTGCCCGGGGCGTGGGGCGGCCTGGTGTTGGGCGTGGGATGTCTCGCGATCCTGACATTCAGCGTCGATCGCGCAGTCCGGGGCAATCGAAGCTAACGCCTTATGTATCGCCGGCGGACGTGAAGTCGCCGACGCCCTCCTGGCGCTGCGTAACGGCTATTGCCACAGCGATGTAGACGGCGAGGGCGATACTGACCCAGCCGGTGCCCCAATTTAGCCCGCCACGATCCGGCGTCACCCCCATCCAGTCGGCGAAGGATGCGCCGAGCGGGCGGGTGATAATGTAGGCCGTCCAGAAGGCCGCGACCTCGCCGAGCAGTCCCGCACGCCGGGCCAGAAACGGCAGCACAAAGAGGCAGGCGAAGCCAACTCCGGAAAGCAGGTAGCCGAGGCCGAAAGTGCTCGCCGTAAGATCGCCGGCTGCGGTGCCAAGCGCAAACGTCGCGAGCACCGTCGCCCAGTAGAATATCTCGCGGCGGCGGGTCGAGATGCTGTGGATCGACAGCGTACCCTCGCGGCGGCGCCAGAGGACTAGGATTGCCGCCAGGGCCAATCCCAAAACCGTGGTGGAGACAAGATAGGGTATGCCGAGGGCGACATGTGCAACGTCGGCGACCATCGTCCCGAACACGCTGATGACGATGACCGTCCACCAATAGAGCCAGGTCGAAAATCGAGGCGACAGGATCTGTGCGGCCAAGGATATTGCGAGCAGTGCCCCAGCGGCCACAACGATCGGCGGCGGGTCAAATGATCGGACCAGAAAGTCCGAAGTGGTTTCACCCATCCCGGTGGTGAGGATCTTGATGATCCAGAAGCCAATCGTGATGCCCGGAACCTTGATCGTCGCAGGAGGGGCCGAGCTGTCCGCTTGCTACAAGGTGTCCCCAATGTCTCTGATACGACCGGGCATCTCTAGCGGCGACCGGAGCCGTTCGAAACATACAAATCTGTAAGGCGCCTGCCAGACGGGTGTGAGCGCGACGGACAAGGGTGGCGACAGAGCGCCAATCACGGCGCGACAGAGATTCGCCCATGAGACAAATTCTGCTTGCGATCGTGCTGATCGCCGTTCCGGTTGCGCTGTTCAGTGGCTACGAAATGTACGCGCCGCACCGTGCCCAGGCGGCGGAAAGCGGATTGGGCGACCTCTCGTCGTTCAAGAAGATCATCGCCGACGTCCAGGCCCTAGCCGACAAAGGTGACATGTCCGGCGCCGCTAAGCGTATTACCGATTGGGAGTCCGCCTGGGACCAGGGCGAGACAGCGATCCGCCCATTGAACCAGACCCAGTGGGGAAACATCGACCAGGCATCCGACGGCGCCCTCAGCGCGGTTCGCGCGTCGGCACCTGCCCCTGATAAGGTCAAAGCTGCGCTGGCAACCCTGATGGCCGAGTTGAACGATCCGAGCAAAGCCCCATGAGCACCGAAAGTCTGACCATGTCGAATCTCTCTAGCGAGGCCGCGCCGATCTACAATCGCGTGCCTCGCGTGACACCCGAGTTCTGGCTGATCAAGCTGATGGCTGTGACTATGGGCGAAACCGCCGCCGACTATCTCAGTGTCCAGATGGGGCTCGGCCTTGCCACGACCTCGCTGCTGATGACCGTCGTGCTCATTGCCGCACTGGTCTGGCAGTTCAGCCAGAAGCGCTACGTACCCGCACCTTATTGGCTGGCCGTGGTGCTGATCAGCATCGTTGGTACACTCATCACCGACAATCTCGTCGACAATCTGCACGTGCCGCTGCAGGTTACGACGGTGTTTTTCGCGGTGGCCCTCGCCGTCACATTCGCGCTCTGGTTCCGCTCGGAAAAGACGCTGTCGATCCACTCGATCTTCACCACACGACGGGAGGCCTTCTACTGGCTGGCCATCCTGTTCACCTTCGCGTTAGGAACCGCGGCCGGCGACCTCGTGGCGGAGCAATTTGCCCTTGGCTACCTCGCGACAGGCATACTTTTCGGCATGATCATTCTGTCGCTCAGCCTTGGGTATTTTTTCTTCAACCTCGACGGCATCCTGGCCTTCTGGCTGGTCTACATCCTGACACGCCCCCTGGGCGCCTCATTCGGCGATCTGCTCTCGCAGCCCACCCAATATGGCGGCGTCGGGCTGGGCACCATCGTGACCAGTGCCGTGTTCCTCCTCGTAATTGCGGCGGTAGTCGTGTTGATGACTGTGCGTCACCAGGGCGAGGAGTTAGTCAGCTCGCCCTAAGGGGCAGTTGTCTGCGGTCGGTCGGAAGGCGATACTCGCTCAATGCGCATCATGGTCGTCGAGGACGATAAGCGAACCTCGGAGTACATCGGCAAGGGGCTTACCGAGGCGGGTCACGTGGCCAACCTGTTGACCGACGGCCGTGAGGCGCTGGTCCATGCCCTGCACGAACCCTATGATGTCATTGTGCTCGACCGGCTATTGCCCGGCCTCGACGGCCTTTCGGTCGTCAAGTCGTTACGCGGGGCCGGCGTCGTCACGCCGATAATCTTCCTGACCGCTGTCGGCGGTCTCGACGATCGGGTGGATGGGCTTGAGGCCGGCGGCGACGACTATCTGGTCAAGCCGTTCGCCTTTGCCGAGTTGCTGGCGCGCATCAATGCACTGTCGCGCCGTCCGCCAACCAGTACCGAAAAGACGGTGCTGCGGGTAGGGGACCTCGAACTTGACCTTGTCCGGCGCGCGTGCCGGCGTAACGGCATGGCCATCGATCTGCTTCCGCGAGAGTTCGCGCTGCTCGAGACGCTGATGCGCAACGAGGGGCGCGTTCTCACCCGCACCATGCTGCTCGAGCGCGTTTGGGACATCCACTTCGATCCTCAGACGAGCGTCGTCGAAACCCACATCAGCCGGCTCCGTGCCAAGATCGACAAGCCGTTCGAACGCTCGATGCTGCACACTGTCCGCAGCACCGGCTATTCGCTGCATGCGCGTTAATCTGCTGCGAAGCACGCCACTTCGCGTGGCGCTGATGCTTATCGCGGTATTTCTGGTCGCGCTCGCTCTCGCGGCTTTTACGGCCAACGAGCTCGTCGCCCGCGAACTGGCGGCACGGGTGGATCGTTCGCTCACCGACAGTTTCGCGGTCATCAGCCAATCTTACGGCGATGGCGATATCGCCGACCTCACGGCCTCGGTCGATAGCCACGCGCGCGCAGCTGAGGGCCACAACCAGCTCTTTCGTCTCAGTGGTGGGGCGGGCAAGGTGCTGGCAGGCAATCTCGGTCCGATCCCGGTACCGTCTGGATGGTCCTCACCGTCGGCGGCGGCGCTTGGTCTCGACGGGCCGCTGACCTTCCGTCTGTTCTCCGGCAAGGTCGGCGATGATCAATTGGTCGTCGGCGCCAGCTCCGAGCAGATGGACGCCATTGTCCGGGACACAGCCTCGGCCTTCGGCTGGTCGGCTGCCATCTTTGGTAGCCTCATCCTGTTGGCCGGCATTGTGGTAGCGGTCCAGGCACAGCGACGCCTCGACGGGATCGCCGGCACTATGCGCCGGATAGGACTCGGCGAACTCGACGCCAGGATTCCCGTCGGCGGCCGGCGCGACGATATTGCCGCGTTGTCCAACCAGGTGAACGCTGCTCTCGATCGTCTTGCGGCGCTTGTGGAAGGCATGCGGCAGGTCAGCGTGGACATCGCGCACGACCTGAAGACGCCGCTGAACCGGCTAGGCATCACGATCGAGAGTGCCATCGAGGCCGCCCGGACTGGCGGCGACACCTCGGAAATACTGACCCAGGCCCAGCAAGAGGCCGGACAGATCAACGCAACGTTCGAAGCGTTGCTCCGCATTGCTCAGATCGAAGCTGGCGCGCGTCGCGCCCGCTTCGCGCCACTGCACATAGAGGTCATCGCTGAGGCAATCGTCGACATTTACGGCGAGGTCGCAGTCGAGCGGGGCCAGTCGCTGCAACTCGAGGTTTCACCCCTGGCTATCCAGGCCGTGCGAGGTGACCGCGAGCTTCTGACGCAGCTAGTGGCAAACCTCGTCGAGAACGCTCTCAATCATGGCGGTGCGGGCGTCGCTGTGATTTTGACGGCGACACCAAGCTCGGAGGGCGTTTTGCTTATAGTGTCCGATAACGGCCACGGGATTCCGCTTGAAGAGCGTGAGAAAGTTTTTCGCCGACTATATCGACTCGACAAGAGCCGCGCCACGCCCGGTAGCGGACTTGGATTGAGTCTCGTCAAGGCAATCGTCGACCTGCACGGCGGAACGATTTCCCTCGAAGACAACCACCCCGGCCTCAAGGCGATCCTGCGCTTTCCCGCATCTTCTAGCGTCTAGTCGCCACAGTCAGTCACCCAAAGTGGGTCCGGCGATCTTGTCGCCTTCAGGCTTGGTGAGCGGCACGAAATTGGCGACGGCGCGGCCGTAGGTATCGGGAGACCTTCGTTCACCCTGAGGACGCCCCTCGCGCCCGTGCTCCGCTAGTGGTCCGCCAGGGCAAGGGGGAGACCCCTCGCCTTGGCTCCGACGCCATACCGCCTAGCTACATGCTGTCTGGCGCGCCACTGCCGGTCTCAATCAGCTTACGCAGGCTGCCTTTGATCAGCCCGCTCCATGCATCAGAACAGGTATCGTAGCATTCGCCCGTGGGGACCAAGCCGCGATGGGTGAACTCGATTTGCGTTTTGCCGTCATGCTCGGAAATCTCGAAAATGATGTCGGTGCCTTTCCACTCCTGCTTGTCCTCGACGAAGCTGAGTTCGCCGTCGACGACGTGCCACACGACTTTTCGGCCGGGGCTCAGCTCGACGGTCTTCTGTCGGCTGTAGTGAAACGCCTTGTAGCGATAGCTCCACTCTTCCCCGAGCTGGTCGGTGCGGCCTTCGATTTCGGTGCCCCACCAGGAGCGCGGGTTATTGATGGCGTGGAATGCGACCATTGGCGATTTATCGACAGCGATGGTCGTCGTGTAGTCCTGGCCAGACATGGCACTCTCCGTTAATTCATTGTGGTTTCGCGGGCAAGATTCGCCCGGCTGCAGTGATTTTCAGGCCGCTTGCGAGGAGTTCGCCGGCACGAATGCCCGGAACTGGTGCTCAAGCATCTTGGCCACGCCCTCGCGCCAACCGCCGGCAATCGGGTGCGATGCGAAATCGGGGAAGATGTCCTCCTCGCCGGCCGCAAGCCCATCGAAGATGCCACGGGCTGCTTCCTCGGCCGGCGTCTTGGGGAGCGTGAGGTCCCGGACCATGTCGGTGTCGATCGGGCCGAGAAACACACTGTGAACAGCCACGCCCTCTGGAGCGAGATAGGCCCTGAGCCCCTGCGTCACATTGAACGCCGCGGCCTTCGAGACCGAGTAGGCCGGCATCACCGGGACCGATGCAATCGCGGCCAGCGATAGTTGGTTGACGATAGCGCCGCGCGAGCGGCGAAGCTGCGGCAGGAAAGCGCGGCTAAGATTGAGCATCCCGTACAGATTGACGGCCAGGTGCTGCTCTATGGCGTCGAAATTGGCGATGTCGCCGTACGTCGCCACGCCGGCATTGTTGATGAGAATATCGAGATCGGCGATCGCTGCCGCGGCCGAGGTGATCTGCGGCCTGCTGGTCACGTCGAGGGCGATCCTGGTGATCCGCGGATCGTCGATGTCGAGTGCATTGCGCGTCCCGGCATAGACACGGCCGACACCGCGCCTCAGGGCTTCGGCAACGAGGGCGCGACCGATGCCGCGATTTGCGCCCGTGATGAGAACGGACTTCTGCTGGATATTCATGATGTGCTCCTTGAGCCCGGCTCCCGTTTCGAGCAGCGCGCGGGCAACTTCATTCCGTGGTCGCCTCGATCACGGTCGCGAGTTTGATAGAGCCGCCTTGATCATAAGGAAAATTCATAGTTGATATCTCGATCATGCGAGAATTGAATTTGGCCTCAGTCGATCTCAACCTGCTGCCGGCGCTGGAAGCGCTTCTGCGCCGACGCCACGTGACGCGCGCGGCCGAAGATGTTGGAATGAGCCAGCCGGCGATGAGCCACATCCTCGCAAGATTGCGCGACGTGCTCGGTGATCAGCTTTTGGTTCGCGGCTCGTCGGGGCTGGCCTTAACGCATCGGGCCGAAGAGCTGGCGCCCCGCGTCGCAGCGGTGCTCGATATGGCACGAGGAATCTACCGGCCGCCGGCCCTCGAGCTTGCTGAGGTGCGCCGCGTCATCCAGGTCGTTGCGTCGGATCTGCACGCGATCCTTTTTATGCCACGCATCGTCGAGCGTGTCCGTGCCGAGGCGCCGGGGATCGAGGTGGCGCTCCGCAATTACCGGCGCGATATCTTCGACCAACTCGACGGCGGGTCGATCGACCTGATCTTCGCCGACACCCAAACGCCGCTGCCGCCTCGGACGCTCTCCACGGTGATTGGTGAAGATCGCTATGCCCTGGTGATGCGTGAGGCTCATCCCGCCTCCGGCAAGAAATGGGCGATGGCTAACTATGCCAAATGGGACAGTGTCGTCGTATCGATCTTCGGCGACGGAACCAGCACCGTCGACGCGCGCCTGGCCAAAGCTGGCGTGGTTCGCCGCATCGGCCTGACGACGCCGCACTTCATGGCCGCGCTCGCCACAGTTGCTGCGACAGACATGGTAGCGACGACGTCTCTCCTGTTTGCCAAGAGCCATGCGAAGGCCTACCGCCTGCAGGTCAAGGAACTGCCCTTCCTCGACATAGGACTTACTTCGACGATCATCGGCTCGGCGCTGCGAATGAATGATCCAATAATTCGCTGGTTCTGCGGCATCGTGAAGGAAGTTTCCGAGGACGTGCGTTCCCGAGTTTTTCGCGGCCCGCAACGCCCACCCGGAACCTGAGAACAGCGCCACGGCAGCCATCCTGAGCGACATGTGGCGGCCAGGCTTCCTCCGTGGTATCCGCTTCGGGCCAAAAGGAGACGCTGAAAGCCTTAGCACGTAAGCGTCGCGAGCTCGGTCGCCAGAAGCTGGTGCCACGCTGGGACAACTACCAATTGGTGAAGCTGCCGTCTTCGCGCCGGAACAGTGGAAGGGTTCTCGTGGGTGAAGGGGTACCGAGCGAGCCCCTCCAGTCAACCTCTCAAGTCCAAGACCCGGTGCATCTGAAGCGATCAGTCCGCGCTGGTCGTCGTCACCTTCTTGCTCATCAAGTCGCCATAGCGGTCCACAATACTGACAGTCTCAACGGTCAAGCGACTTCTGGGCAGCGGTCCACGATACGCTGGCGGGATCCGGATCGGCCAAGGACAATCTCGAGAAACTGGCTGTACGACTCGCAGAGCTTAAGGGCACCGCGTGGTAGGTTAGCCACGCCTTTTCTTCGGTGTGGAGCAGCGGGCATCGTCTGCTCCACACCCGCTGATTGGCGCCGCCCGAAGGAACGCGACCAAGAGTGGTGTTACCCAGATCCGCTAGGTGTTTTTGAGGCGCGCTTCGAAGGCGAATGTTAGCGGCGGTCCGCTGGCTTTGGACCTTCGCGAAAGTCGGGATCAATGGGCAAGGAATATGGCGTTTCGAGCATTCAGTTGTCGCATCGCCGACAATAGCCTCAACTTGTGAATTTGCCGCGGTCCACGGCGACCACCGCCGATAGTGGTCCGTTTGCACGATTGAGGATCGATGACCCATGAGCGCATCAGGACCAGCTGAAACAATTGCGCATGCACAACGCACTTCCCTACGGGCACGGTCAGAGCGCGATGACGTCGCAGGCTTCGCCGTCGTGGGGCAGCCCTTTGCATCGGGCGATCTACTGTGTTTGCGGTGTTTTCCCGCTTCGAGCTTCGGCCCAGGCTATGTCTCAGTGTGGCATCGGGCCAAAGATGAGCAGTGGACGGTCTATACCACTGTTGCGCCAGATCGTTCCTGTCCGCGATTTATCGGTTCGGCAGTGTCGCGAGTGGTCGAAACGCCCATCGAGTTGCAGTGGGGCGGCCAGTTCGACTTGACGGTCCGCGTTCCAGCAGCACGGCTGATCTGGAACCTTCATCTAACGAACACCCGGGTGACGCGCCTCATGAACCTGATGATAGCCTGGATGCCGGCAGCATTGTTCGAGAGCATGTTCGTGCTTTCTGCGATGTCCCTTTTTTCCACCCGGATGCTGGCGGCCGGCCAACTCCAACTCGGTGGTCATGTTCCGAACAGGCAATGGTTCAAGGCCGCGCCGCGCAAAGTCTGGGTCGTTTCCAGTGCGACGGCATCCCTGGGCGGCAACGATTTCGGTCCACAGCGTGCACTACCAACGCAGGCGTTCCTCGGCAAGGTCCCGCTGCCGCAACGTGGCATCGTCATGCTGGGTACTTTTTCGTTTGAAGCCTATACACCGGAGCGGCACCTGCCGGCTCGCCCGCTAAGCCAGCAGGAAGCGTAGCGCATCTACGGTCGTCCAGGTCGAGAATCCTTGAATACACGCTCCGGCTCGTGCTCAGGAGCCGCGGTCGGCAACCTTTGCGTACCGAACCTGTTTAGTTCGGCCCCATGTCGGTGGAGAAGGCGAGCGAAGACCGTCATCTGATCTTTCAGATCGGTCAGCTCGAAATTCGCCTTCATGCCGCCGAGGCAATGACCGACCGTGCCGGCTGGGCCATCGATGCGGCCATACGGGAGCCGAACGCGGACTCCGTCGCCGCCGCCTCCATCGCCGTCGCGGAGGCGAAGGTGCTGACGACCGAAATCGCCATAGAGGCCGAAAACAAATTCTTCGAACTTGCGGGGACCAGATCTGCGGTCGGTCAGCCGGCCTACGATCGTCACTGGCGCAACGCCCACGTTCACACCCTGCACGATCCCGTCCGCTGGAAATATGCCGCCGTTGGCGACTATTACCTCAACGGCACCAAGCCTCAGGGCACCGGCCAGATTTAGCGGCTCAGGGGATCGGAAGATTTTTCTTCCTCGCAGACTCACGGAAAATGACGAGAGCACACGTGCTCGGCGGCCTACCCTGAGCTCCGCGGATAGATCGATCGACCGTCGCGGTCTGCTGGTCGGCGTTAAAAACCTCCCGGATCGGGGAATCTAAGAATTGAGTGGAACAAATTCCGAGGGCCCAGGCGCCGCTTCTGAATTCCTGTGGTACATCCCGAACGAAGTTAAGGCCGGGCACCGCGGTGACGCACCAGCGCAGGATCACAACAGCCTCGACGTCCTGACCAACCACGCCAGGGCGCTCGAGGAGCACGGCTGGAAAGGCGCGTTGATCGGGACCGGTTGGGGCCGGCCCGATACGTTCACCGTTGCGGCGTCACTCGCCGCCCGGACGACCACTTTCGAGCCGCTCATCGCCGTTCGTCCGGGCTATTGGCGGCCGGCACACTTTGCTTCGAGCGCGGCCACGCTCGACCATCTGACCGGTGGCCGGGTCAGGATCAATATCGTCTCGGGCAAGGACAACCTCGCTGCCTATGGCGATAGCGAGGGCGACCAGGCGCAGCGCTATGGGCGCACCAAAGAGTTCATGCATCTGGTGCGGAAACTATGGGCGGAAGAGGGTGTCAACCATGAGGGTGAGCACTTTCGGGTGGCGAACTCGACGGTTGTTCCGCGCATCCCCCTCCGTGGCGAACGCAAACATCCAAAACTCTATTTTGGCGGGGCCTCGGAGGCCGCAGAACGCGTATCGGCCACTGATGCCGATGTTCAGCTTTTTTGGGGCGAGCGGCTCGACGATGTCCGGGAACGTATCGATCGGCTGAAAGGGTTGAGCAAGTCCCTCGACCGAGACCTGCCGCCGTTGGAGTTTGGCCTTCGGATCACCACGCTGGTCCGGGACACGACGCCCGAGGCTTGGGCCCACGCCGAGGCGAAGGTCGCGGATATGGCGAGCAAGCACGGCGCCGGGTGGAGCGATCATCACCGCGCTGCCGCTGTCGGCCAGCAACGCCTGCTCGACCTGCAGGCCTGCGGCGATGTGCTTGACGACAACCTCTATACGGCGCCCGGCAAATACGGCGGCGGCGGGGCCGGCACCACTTGGCTTGTCGGCTCGGCGGCGGATGTCGCGCGGTCGCTGCGCAAGTATCAGGCTCTGGGCATCACGCATTTCGTGCTGTCCGATACGCTTTACCTGTCCGAAATCAAGCGGCAGGGCGATCAGCTTCTCCCGCTGCTCCGCTGACCCATGTCCGCACGTCAGCTCCACCTCAACGTCAACATCCTTCACGCCGGGTTTTCGCCGGCAGCGTGGCGCATGGATGGTGTCGATCCGCATGCGGCGTTCGATATCGGCCACTACATCCGCACTACCAAGATCGCCGAACGCGCCAAGCTCGACGCGATCTTCCTCGCCGATCAGGCAGCCGTTTCGGACCGTATCGACTTCCGGACGATCACCTCGCTTGAACCGACCATCGTGCTGGCGATCCTGGCGGCCGAGAGTGAGCGCATCGGCCTCATCGCTACCGCCTCCACGACCTATAACGAGCCCTATAATATCGCTCGCCGTCTCGCCACGCTCGATCACGTTAGCGGCGGGCGGATTGGCTGGAATATCGTCACCACCGCCGATCCTGCATCGGCGCGCAATTTCGGCCGCGACGCCGCTGTCGATCATGGCGAGCGCTATGCCCGCGCCGCCGAATTCGCCGACATCGTCAAGGCGCTGTGGGATAGCTGGGAGGACGATGCCTTCATCGGCGACGTCGCCGCTAGCCGCTTCGTCGATATGAGCAAGGTGCATCCGATCGACCACAAAGGCGCGCATTTCCGCGTGGCGGGTCCGCACAACATTCCGCGACCGCCACAGGGTCATCCAGTGCTGCTCCAAGCCGGTGGCTCGGACGACGGGCAGGAACTCGCGGCTACCCACGCAGAAGCGGTGTTTTCCGCCTCGCAGTCGCTCGAGGAAGCACTGAGCTACTCACACGGACTCAAGGCGCGGGCAGCGGCTTTGGGACGGACCGGCGGCGTACCGCTCAATCTCGCTGGCCTCGCGACCATCATCGGGAGCACGGAGGCCGAAGCCAGACGGCGGCAAGAGCAGCTCTGGGACTTGATCCCGCTCGACTATTCGCTGGCCCGACTTGCCGGTGTGCTGCGGGTTCCGATCGAGCAGCTAAAGCTCGACGAAAAGCTGCCGGCAGACATTCCGCTGCCCAAGGATGGCGGCCACACCTTCTTCAGGGCGACGCTCGCACTTGCCCGCAATGGCGACCTGACCGTGCGGCAACTTATCCGCGCGTTGAACGGCAGCACCGGCCATCGCACCATCGTCGGCACGCCGAAGGATATCGCCGATGACATCGAGAAATGGTTTCTGGCAGGCGCTGCCGACGGGTTCAACCTGATGCCCGACGTCCTGCCAACCGGGCTCGAAGTGTTCGCCGACGAGGTGCTGCCGATCCTGCGGCAGCGAGGGTTGTTCCGCGAGGAGTACGAGGGCAAGACACTTCGCGGCCACCTCGGCCTCGCAAGGCCGCCAAACCGGTTTGCGGCACCGGCGCCAATCGCGCGAGCGGCAGAATGAACGATTTTAGCGCCGCGCCGGTGGCCCAGGATCATCCAGCCTCGATCGCCGATCTCGTCGCGAGGCGCTATCGGAACGGCGGCACGCTGCTGCCGGACATTGCAGCGCCGGCAATTGAGACCATCCTGTCGCATCGCTCAATTCGGCGCTACTTGCTGGAGCCTTTGGCACCGGGCGTACTCGAGCTTCTTGCCGCGGCGGCGCAATCAGCGCCGACGACATCCAACCTCCAGGCATACAGCATCGTTGCCGTCGAAGACCCCGTCCGCAAGGCGCGACTGGCAGAGCTTGCGGCACCCAATCGGCATATCCTCACCGCGCCGCTGCTGTTGCTGTTCGTCGCAGATCTGGCACGGATGCGCAGCATTACGAAAGCGACCAACCGCGCCGGCGACGGTCTCGACTATGTCGAGAGCTTTCTCGTCGCGGCGATCGATGCGGCGCTGGCGGCTGAGGCGACCATTATCGCGGCAGAGTCGATCGGCCTCGGCACCTGCCTCATCGGCGGCATGCGCAACTATCCGGCCGAGGTCGCCGCCGAGGTCGGCCTGCCGCCCGAGGCCGTGGTGGTGTTTGGCCTCACGGTCGGCGTGCCAGACCTGACGGCGGGAGAAGACATAAAGCCCCGCCTGCCGCAGAGCATCGTATTGCACCGCGAGCGCTATGCCCCTGCTCCCGCCACGGAGCTCGGTGCCTACAACGCGACCCTGCGTACCTTCCAAACCGAGCAGAACATGCCGCTCATCGACTGGACTGAGCAGGTGGGCAATCGCATCGGGACGGCCGCCGCGCTCAAGGGGCGCGATACGCTCGCCGAAACGTTGCGGGGCCTCGGCTTCGGCCTGAAGTAAGCCCGGCGTGGGCTATCTCCGCGAAGAGCCCCTTGCCGCAGATGATAGAAAAACATCCTTCCGATTTAGCTCTGGCCCTCCCAAGATTGCGACGCTCGCGGCGAAATTCGCATGTCGCAGAATTATTTTCTTGGGAAGCTTACACATGACTCTCAATCGACGCGACTTCACCCAGTTGCTGGCGCTTGCTGGCGCCGCGGCCTTTTTGCCGCAGAGCGCGGCGCTGGCGGCCGACGCCAAGCCCGTACAGGGCGGGACGCTTAATTTCGTCTACTACCCCGAGCCCAACCAGCTCGTCGGCATCAACACCAGCGCTGGCGGGCCCGCGACGATCGGCCCAAAACTGTTCGAGGGCCTGCTGAGCTATGGCTATGATCTGACGCCGCGGCCGCAGCTCGCGACAAGCTGGAGCATCAGCGCGGACGGGCTGGCTTACACGTTCAATCTGCGGCCGGGCGTAAAATTCAGCGACGGGCATCCGTTGACCTCCGAGGACGTGGCGTTCTCGCTCCTTCGGCTCAAGGAAGCACATCCCCGCGGACGGGTGACCTTCGCCAACGTTGTCAGCATCGATTCGAGCGATCCCCTCGTCGCGGTGATCCATCTAGCCAAGCCATCGGCGCCGCTGATCTCGGCCTTGGCGGCCACCGAGTCGCCGATCGTCCCCAAGCATGTGTTCGAGGCCATCAAGGCGACCGACGATCCGGCTATCGAACAGATCATCGGCAGCGGACCCTTCGTGCTCAAGGAGTGGGTCAAGGGCAGCCACGTACTCGTCGAGCGCAACCCGCTCTATTGGGATGCGCCAAAGCCCTATCTCGACCGCATCATCTTTCGCTTCATCGAGGACGCCGGTGCGCGGTCGGCTGCATTCGAAACGGGCGAAGCGGATATCGGGCCCGACCCGATCGCGCTCGGCGATCTCGGCCGCTTCAAGCAGCTCGGCAAGTTCGTGGTCGACACGACCGTCTTTGGCTATAGCGGTCCGCTCAACCAGCTCCTCGTCAATCTCGATAATCCGTTGCTTCAGGACGTCCGGGTGCGGCAGGCGATCGCGCATGCGATCAATCTTGAGGCGATCAACAAGATCGTGTTCTTCGGCTACGGGCAGGTGTCCCCCACCCCGATCAGCATCGCCGAAAGCAAATGGTACGACCCCAAGATCGGGCCGACCAAGTTCGACACCAAGCTCGCCGAGAAGCTGCTCGACGACGCTGGCCACCCTCGCGGCGCGGGCGGCATCCGCTTCAAGCTGCGGCTCACCAACAATCCCTATAACCCGCCGGAATATCTCGATTTCCTGCGGCCGGCGCTGGCCAAGATCGGCATCGACATCGAGCTGCAGCGCTTCGATTTCGCGACCTATGTGAAGACCATCTACACCGACCGCACCTGGGATCTCTCGGTCGAGGATTGCGGCAACATCTTCGATCCGAGCGCCGGGGCACAGCGTCTCTATTGGTCCAAGAACATCAAGATCGGGTTGCCGTTCTCCAACGGCGCGCATTACTCGAACCCGGAAGTCGACAAGCTGCTGGAAGCGGCGGCGATAGAGACGGATGAGAAGAAACGCCGCGAATTGCTCTTCAAGTTCCAGGAAATCATCGCCCAGGAGCTGCCGATCATCAACCTGATCGCGCCGCCCACCATCGTCGTCGCCAAGAAGAGCGTGCAGAACTACGCCCCTGGCGCCGAGGGCCTTTCGGGCAATTTCGCCGACGCCTGGGTAGATCCCGCTCGCGCCTGATATCTTGGGGCAGGCACGAGCGAAGGGGCCGCTCTCCCTGGGTGGCCCCTTCTTTTTGCCTACGCGGTTTCGAGGGCGGACGTTGCCGCGGTCGCCGCCAGCAACCGCGGCGCCAGGGCGATGGCCTGCGCCAACTGCTCGCCGATCGAGCTCGATTCCCACGCGACGCCGCGCAGCGGATGGCCGATGGCGAAGAGACCGCTCTGCACGCGGCCGCTTGCGTCAATGATTGCGCCCTCGCCGGTGGCATCAATGCCGAAGCCGGTTGTGTGCGGCCGGACGGTACCGCTCGCCAGCAGTTGGCGAACCAACTGCGCATCGACACGACGCCAATCGTGCTCCTGGTGACCGCGGCAATTCACGACGCCGTCGAATAGCCGCTCCTCCACGGTGTCGCTGTGCCGCCAGCGAATTTGGGCCGCAATGCCATCCGGCTGCGGGGCAAGGGAGAGCAGGCGACCGGCGGCGAAATCGAGGCGACCTTCGGCCTTCGCCCTTTCGACGAACGCGTAGGAGGCAGGCGCGGCGCGGTGGAGCGCCACATCCCAGAAGGAGCGGAGATGCCGGGCGAAGCGGCGGCGCTCAACGTCGTTGGCGGCCTGCCAAAGGTCGAGCACGTGGGCGCGCAGGGGGACAGGCAAAGCCTGCCAGTTGGTGCCCGTCTCGGCCATCGCGGCCTTCTCTGTGCGGATGCGCTTCAGCAGCTCACGCACGGTGCGCGGCAAGGGCGCGCTGGCGACAAAATCACGCCAGGGTTCGACAGCTCGCCGTCCCTCGACCATCTGGCCGCGTCGCGACACGACCTGATACCGCCCTTTGAAGCCGCGCGCCTCCATGCTGGCGATGACGTCGACCATGCTCAGACTGGCGCCGACCAGCAGCAGATTGTCGGCGTCGCGCAGCCGATCGAGCGCCGCCGGCACCCACGGCACCGCCACGAAGCGCGGATCGTCGGCAACCGCCGCTTCAGCGCGCGTAGGTGTGCTCGGGAACACGCCCGTCGCTAACACCACAACGTCGGCGGGAATAGTCTCGCCGCCAGCAGCCTGAACGATGAAGCCGCTGCTGGATCGCTCGACGGCAATCGCCTCGTCTTGAACGTGCACAAACGACACACCGGCCGTCTTTTCGGCGACGGCGCGGTTCAATTCCGACTGCACATAGGTGCCATAAAGCCAGCGCGGTGGGCTGCTCTGCGCTAGGTCGACCGGCAGCGTCCAGCCATGCCGCTCGCCATTCGCGGTGAGCCACCGAACGAGGTGCTGCGGATCATTCGGATGGAGCCCAAAAATCTGCGCCGTGCCGTTGACGAGATGGACCGGCTCCGTCGTGCTGTAAGCAACGCCGCGTCCAAGCTCTGCACGCCGCTCTACGATGGTGACTGAGAGCGGGCCACGGGCGGCATCCAGCAGCTTGATCGCCATGACGGCTCCAGCGTAGCCGCCGCCGACAATGACGATCCGCGGCTGGTGATGCGCTCTATCCATCTCATTCGTTCCCGACACCGAAATAGCTGGCGGCATGGTCGGGAGCGGCATGTCGATGTCGAGCAACAATAATTGCGTGGGGCGGCAAGAGCTTCTTTCTGGCGTGCCGATACCGAAGCGCTATGACCCGTTGGCCGGCTCCTTTGCCCGGTTCGGAGCGCATCGCATGGCCCCTTCGGCATCAGCCAATCGCAAAATCAGGCTTGGCGCTTTTCTCCGCGGGCCTGGCCATCATCTGGCCGCCTGGCGTCACCCGGATGTGCCGGCCAATGCCGGCCTCAACTTCAAGCATTACGCGCAGATGGCGCAGACGGCGGAGCGCGGGCGCTTCGATATGGTGTTCCTCGCCGACAGCCTCAGCGCCCGCAACGGCGAGCAGCCGATCGAGACCTTTGAGCGCACCGGTCACGTGGTGCATTTCGAGCCCTTGACGCTGCTCTCAGCGCTGTCTGCGGTGACGAGCAATATCGGCCTCGTCGCTACCGCCTCTACGACCTATTGGGAGCCGTTCCATCTTGCACGGCTCTTCGCCTCGCTCGATCATCTGAGCGGCGGCCGCGCCGGTTGGAACGTCGTCACCTCGTCAGACGTCGCGGCCGCGGGCAATTTCGGCCGCGACAAGCATCCGGATCACGCCGATCGCTACGACCGCGCCGAGGAATTCGTCACGCTGGTCCGGGAGCTGTGGGACAGTTGGGACGACGACGCTTTCGTCAACGACAAGGCCACGGGCATCGCCATCGACCGGCAGGGCATCCACGCGCCGAACCACGTCGGCAAACATTTTTCCGTGCGCGGCCCGCTCAATGTCGCCCGCTCGCCGCAGGGACGCCCCGTTGTCGTGCAGGCAGGATCGTCACAGACCGGGCAGGAACTCGCCGCTGAAACCGCCGAGGTGGTCTTTACGGCGCACACCTCGATCGCCTCCGCTCACGCGTTTTACGCCGAACTCAAGGGACGGGTGGAAAAGCATGGCCGTTCGCGCGACAGCCTGAAAATCATGCCGGGCATTTTCCCTGTCGTGGCGCGCACCAAGGCCGAGGCCGAGGACAAGTTCGCCATCATCCAGGATCTGGTCGACCCGAAAGTCGGCGTGGCGCTGGCTTCAGGGCTGCTCGGCCGCACCGATCTTTCGGGCTATGACCTCGATGATCCGGTGCCTGAAGCCGGTCCATCGGAATCGGGCAAAAGCCGGTCGAAACTCGTCGGCGATCTCGCCAAGGAAAAGCAGCTCACCATCCGCCAGCTTTACCTGGCAGTCGCGGGTGCACGCGGCCACTACCAGATCGTCGGCACGCCTTGGGAGGTCGCAGACCTCATCGAGGAGTGGTTCACCAGCGGCGCGGCGGACGGTTTTAACATCATGCCGCCGATCATGCCCGCCGGGCTCGACGATTTCGTCGAGCTCGTGGTGCCTGAACTGCAGCGCCGCGGTCTCCACCGCACCGAGTACGAGGGCGTGACCTTGCGCGAAAACCTCGGCCTCGTCCGGCCAGCGCGAGGGGCGCGATAAGCAGCGGTCCCGACGAAGTGCGTTCGCCGAAGCCGCCGAGATCGCCCTAAACCAACAAACCACCCTCGACGGGTGCCGGGCGGGCGCGCTGGTTGTAGAGGAGCTTGTTGCGCCGCGCCTGCTCTTCCTCTGAAATCGGGCCTTCTGCCGGACCGGCGACCACGGCAATGCCGCGCTGCACGCCGGGGCGAGCGCTTATTTCGTCGAACCAGCGCTTGAAATATTTGAACTCTTCGATGTCCTGCCCTTGGTTCTTCCAGCCGACAGTCCATGGGTAGCAGATCATGTCGGCGATGCTGTACTCGTCGCCGGCAATGTAGCGCCGGTCATAAAGGCGGTTGTTCAGCACGCCGTAGAGCCGGTTGGCCTCGTCGGTAAAGCGGCGCACCGCATAGGATTGGTCACCCTGCTTGTCGCCGAGACGACGGAAATGGCCAGTCTCGCCGAGTTTTGGCCCTTGGTTGGCCACCTGCCAGATCACCCACTGGTTGACCTCGTAGCGGCCACGCAGATCCTGCGGATAGAAGCGCCGGGCCTTCTCGGCGAGATACATCATGATCGCGCCGGACTCGAACACGCTGATCGGCGCGCCGCCGCCCTTGGGCTCGGTATCGACCATCGCCGGCATGCGATTGTTGGGACCGATCTTGAGGTAGTCGTCCTTGAACTGGTCGCCCTTGCCGATATTCACCGGCACGATGGTGTAGGGCAGCCCGAGTTCCTCGAGCAGGATGGTGACTTTCTTGCCGTTCGGCGTCGGCCAGTAATGCAGTTCGATCATCGGTTACCTCAATCGCTTTCCGTCGCGAGAAACGCCCTGTCGGGCCAGCGGTCAAGTCCGGTGGCGACGAAAGTCCATCACACCTTCGCGGGTTCGGGAACGACCGCCTGGCCGACGCCGTAACGGACCGGCGGGCGGGTGCCGTTGACGGCAAAATCGCCGACGATACGGTCGCGGTAGATGCGCGGATTATGCGAAGCGATGGTACGCGCATTGCGCCAGTGCCGATCGAGGCCGAGCCCCTTCTTTGCCGCTGACGCGCCGAGGGCGTCAAACAGCACCGTCGAGGCATCGAGGATGAGGTTGGTGACCGGCGTCACCGACTGCGACACCTCGATCTCGGCGATGGCGTTGGCCCGCTCTTCGGCATCCGGATCACCGGCGAAGTGAGCGTCATAGGCCCGCTGCAGCGACTCTGCCGCCTTGAGCGCTACTGCTCCGGCCGCGTAGGCAGCGCCGCGCACTTTGCCGACCACCTGCAGAATCTGTGCGTCCTGTGATACGCGCGACGCGTTGCCGTGGCCATAGACGCGGGTGCGTTCGGCGACGAGCCGCGCCACATCATTGGCGCCGGCGCGCCCGACGCCAGCGAGCGTCGCCAGATGAACGAGCTGGAAGAACCCGTCGGCGTATTTGAACCGGCCGCCGGGCGGATTGACGAGTTGGGGCTCGATCAGCACCTCGTTGAACAGCGCCGTGCCCGAGGCCGAGAGCGCCTGGCCGAAACCGTCCCAGTCATCGATGATCTCGACGCCATTGGCGCTGGTGGGGACAAGGGCGCCAACGCCCTCGCCATTTTCATCGGTGGCGCCAAGATTGACCCAGTCGGCGAAGAGTGAGCCCGTCGTGTAGAATTTCTTGCCGTTGAGCCGCCAGTGATCGCCCTCCCGCACCAGCCGGGTTGAGAAGACGCCGACCTTGTTGTCGCCAACCTCGGAGAACCCGCTGCCGATGGTCTCGCGTGCCGCGATCCGGCCGAGCCACGTCCGGCGCCAGTTCGCATCGGCTGAAACCAGCACATCCTCGGTGAAGCCGAAATGCGAGCGCAGGGCATTGGTGACGTTCGGCTCCCCCTCCGACAGCTCGATCAGCAGCGCGAAGAATTCCGGCAGCGTGACGCCGAGACCGCCATACTCGGTCGGCACGCGCAACGTCGAAAAGCCGACCGTCTTGAGCCAGCCGATTTCCTCGTGCGGCAGGGTGTGGGTGAGCTCGCGCTCGACCGCCTTTTCGCGGATGCGCGCGAAGATCGGGCGGAAGGGCGCAGCGAGCGCATCGTAGCGGGAGCTCGGGCCGGCGCCCCAGCCGAGGTCGATTTGAGTCATGAGGAAAACCCGTTGCTACAGCCTGAGGCCGGCCTGCTGCATCAGCGGCAGGATCTTTTCGCCGAAATGCTTGAGGTCGACGCGAAAATCGTGGAAGCCGAGCTGTACGCCATCGATGCCGGCCTTCTTCAGGGCCAGCAGTTGATCGACGACCTGCTCGGGCGTGCCGATGATCTCTATGTTGCCGCCGAGCCCAAAGCCCTGCTTCTGCGACTTGTCGGCTTTACCGCGCCAGGCATGGGCGTCGCTGTCGTAGCCGCGATTGTTGCCGAAGCCGGTGCTCGATGGCTCCGGCTTGTTGGAAACGATGGCCTCAAGGTACTCGCTCGTCTCGGCTTCGGTGTCGCGCGAGACGATATGCGGGTTGATCAGCGTCTTCACCTTGCGGCCGACCGTCTTTGCCGCATCACGGATTTTTGCCGTGTGCGGCGGTAGCGTTTCGAGCGCGGAGTCGATATGGGCGCCGCCCGGCGAGGTGATGAACACAATGTCCGAATAGCGCGAGGCGAAATCGATGCCGGCCGGCGAGCCGGTGGCATTGACCAGCGTGGGGCGGCCGTAGAGCGGCTTGGGCGTGACGTAGGCATTTGACAGCTTCCACGGGGAAAGCTGGCCGTCATAGGAGAAATTCTCCGTTTCCGCCCAAAGCCGCTCCACAACGTCGAAAAATTCTGCCGCCATAGCATAGCGCTTGTCGTGCTCGATGCGCTGCCAGCCGAACATTTCGTGCTCGATCGCCCGGTGGCCGGTGACGATGTTGACGCCCCAGCGGCCCTTGGCGATGTGATCGAGCGTCGCGCCGAATTTAGCGAAATGCAGCGGATGCCAGGGACCGTAGAGCACGTGCACGGTCGAGATCAGCAGGATCTTTTGGGTGATCGCCGCCATCGCGCCGAGCGCCACGAAGGCATCGAGCGAGGCCTCGCCATCGTAGCCGCCCTTTGGCAGCCATTGCGTACGCGAAAACGCCAGCTCGAAGCCCAGTGCCTCGCCCTGCCGCACGATCTCGGCGTTGTAATCGAACGTCCAGGTATTGCTGGTCGGCAGATTGGTGATGCGGATGTCCTGCAGATTGAGGAACAGACCGAGCATCAACGGCTGCTGCGCCGCCTGCGCCAGCGGGCTATCCGGGTAGTCGTAAGGCGACGTGAGCTTGAAGGTCGGCGCGTCGGCAATGGCGAGACTGGACATGGGCAAAAGTCCTCAGGCCACGGCGCTGAGTTCGCCGGCGGCGAAATCAACGAGGAGGATGGCGATCTCGTAGCCGCGACGCTGCAGCCAATGGGCTACGGTACGGGCGCGGACGCCGAGCGGGTCGTCGATGAGCACGACGCGCGCGCCGCGCACCGCGATGGTGCGATAGGCGACGCCTAGGAGCTGGCCACCTTCGGAGGACAGCGTGTCGTCGAGGTGGCCGGCTGCAAACTCTTCAGGTGTGCGGACGTCGAGGAGGTAGGTCGTGCGATCGGGATCGGACGCCCAACTCCGCGCGGTCGCAATATCGATCTCGGGGAATTTGTCATCCCTGGCGAGTCTATCGATGTGCTCGGCCGCAAATTTACGGGCGGCGTCGCTCGCCTCGCCATAAGTTTTGGTTTTGCCGGTTTCGAGTTTCAGGCCGGCATTGGTCCAGGCCTTGGTGCCATCGTGGAGGTAGGTGACGGCATTGGGTACGCCCGCATCGATCAAGGTCTGAGCGCCGAGGATGGCGCGCGGCAGACCGGCGCAGGAGACCACCACCTTGGTCTTCGCCGAGGGGACAAGGTCCTTGAAGCGCAGGATCAGCTCGGCACCGGGGGCGCTGATGGCGCCCGGGACATGCTCCTTGGTGAATTCGGCAACGGTGCGCGTGTCGAGCACGACGACATCCTCGCCCTTGTCGCGCAGTGCCTTGAGTTCCTCGGCGGAGGTCACGGGCGTGCCCTTCTCGTCGCGGACTTTCAGGACAAAATCGACGCCCGGCGTGTCGAAGGTCGGCAGACCCGCCGTGCCGTCTTTAACCCACTCGGGAATGCCGCCATCGAGCGCGTAAACATTCGGCCGGCCGGTATCGCGCAGCTTTTGTGCAAGCCGTTCGCCGGTACCCTCGCCGCCATCGGCCAACACGGTACGCACGACGGCACGGGGAATGAAATTGTTGATCTCGCCAAGCAGCCGATCCGGCGGCAGATTGGTGGCGAACAACGGGGAGGCGTAGCCCACGACGGCCGGATCACGAATGTCGATCACCGCCAGTTCCTGCCCGTCGGCGAGCCAGTCGCGCAGGGTTTCGGTCGAAATGGTCTTTTGGCTCACGGCGCACTCCCTTACCTCACTTCCGTTTTAGTCTATCGATTTAGTGGATAATAAGCGTGGGTGCGCGTGCTGACTTGCGCGATCGCAGCGGAAATAACTGCCGGACGACAGGCATGTCGCGGAACAAGATTCCCGATGGACATTTTTCCGATGGCCGCTACACCGGCAATGACCTCACTCGAACTGAAGCCCAAAAATGGCCGCCACAAATCCAATCTACACCGGCCTGCCGACCACCATTTTCGAGGTGATGTCGCGGCTGGCGCGCGAGCACGACGCGATCAATCTCGGCCAGGGTTTTCCCGACACTGATGGCCCGGAAGCGGTGAGGCGGGTCGCGGCCGAGGCGCTGCTCAACCGATCCAACCAATATCCGCCGATGCTCGGGGTGCCCGAACTTCGGCAGGCCGTGACCGCGGCCGACAAGCGGTTCTATGGGCTCGATGTCGACTGGCAGACCGAGGTGCTGGTGACCTCCGGCGCCACAGAGGCACTGTCGGATTGCATGGCGGCGCTGCTGGAGCCCGGCGACGAGGTGGTCGTCTTCGAGCCGCTCTACGATTGCTACCTGCCGCTGATCCGCTGCGCCGGCGCCGTGCCGCGTTTCGTGCGGCTCGAGCCACCGCACTGGTATCTCGACGAAGCCGCGTTGCGCGCCGCCTTCTCGGCGCGTACCAAAGCCGTGCTGCTCAACAATCCGCTCAATCCCGCCGCCAAGGTGTTCGCGAAGGCCGAGCTCGAATTGCTGGCGTCCCTCATCGTGCAACACGATGCCATTGCCATCTGTGACGAGGTCTATGAGCACATCGTCTTCGACGGGCGCGCGCACCTGCCGTTGGTCACGTTGCCCGGCATGCGCGGCCGGACGGTCAGAATTGGCTCGGCCGGCAAGACGCTGTCGCTGACGGGCTGGAAGGTCGGCTACGCCACCGCTGCCCCAGCCCTGCTCGACCCAATCGCCAAGGCGCATCAGTTCACGACCTTCACCACGCCGCCCAACCTTCAATACGCAGTCGCGCAGGGGCTGGCGCAGGACGACAGTTACTACGGAGAACTCGCGGGTAGCCTGCAGGCGAAGCGCGATCGTTTCGCGGCCGGCCTCGAGCGCATCGGTTTTCAGACAGCACCGGCCGAGGGCACGTATTTCATCGTCGCCGATATTGGCGTTCGCAGCTCGGGCGAGGACGATTTTGCCTATTGCCGACGGATGACGCAGGAAGCGCGGGTTGCGGCCGTACCGCTCTCGGCGTTTTATGCCTCGAACGGGCCGACGAACTTCATCCGCTTCTGTTTTGCCAAACGCGACGACGTGCTCGACGAGGCCATCGCACGGCTCGCTGTGTGGCGTTGAGCGAAGCTGATGCGGGACGCCGACCCCCCGGCTATCCCGCACCACTCCCCTCGACCGATCGACAGCTAAACGGGAACAGGAAACCCGTCAGGCCGCCGGATCGAACCAGATTGTCTTAAAGCTGTTGTTGATACCCTCGGCGCCGGGTGCAAAATCCCGGACCTTCTTCGCCGCGACGATCTGCGCGCCAGCCGCGACGAGATCGACCGAGACCGCATCCTCGTGGATGATATGCTGGAACTTGTACCAAAGGTCGCGGCGCTTACCCTCATCCGGTTCGACCGCCGCTGCTTCGAGCAACGCGTCGACATCCGGATTGGCGTAGTGCGAGGCGTTGGAAAACGGCAGGCCGAGCTTGAAGTTCTTGCTCCAATAGGCGCGCTGCACGCCAAGTGTCGGGTCAAACGTGTTCGACAGCGACTCGATGACGAGATCCCAGGCGCGATCCTTGTAGACGGTGTTGAGATAGGTCGGCAGGTCGAAGGACAAAATCTCGGCGTCGATGCCAACCTTCTGCAGCGCGCCCTTGATATACTGGGCATAGGCAGGCGGATTGAACGGATTGTTGGTCAGCCGGAGTTTCAGGCGCTTGCCATCCGCGCCGCGTGGCTTTCCGGCCTTGTCGAGCAATTGCTCGGCAAGTTTGGGATCATAGGCGTGCGCTTTGATCGAGGGGTCGTAGAATTTCGGCAGCGCCACGCTGATCGGGCTCGGCGACACCTGGCCGAAGCCATAGAGTGCGACTTTGACAAGGCCTTCTAGATCGATCGCATGGGCGATGGCGAGCCGCACGTTCTTGTCCTGCAGCGCCGGCGTATCCCAGTTGAAGAAGAGCTGCTGCTGCGGACCCGAATAGGCGTAGGTCGTGGTGTCGACCTGAAGATTCGGGTTGGCCTGCAGCCGCGCCACGTCGGCGAGCGGCACCGGGTTGGCGCCGATGTCGATCTCGCCGGTTTCGAGCGCCGCCGAGCGCGCTGCTGGATCGAGGATCACGTGCAGGATGACGCGATCGAGATAAGGCTGGCTCGGCTCCCAATAGTTGGGATTGCGGTCGTAGATCAGATGGCTGCCCGGCACCCATTCCTTGAGGATGAAGGGGCCGGTGCCGACAACCTGTTCAAGCGTCTCGCCATCGGCCGGCTTGATGTCCTTGAAGATATGCTCGGGGACGATCGGCGATTCCGAACTCGATATCGCGGTGATGAGGAACGGCGCCGGTTTTTCGAGCACGATGATTGCAGTGTGCGGATCGGGCGTCTGCACCTCCGTCACATGCGCGTAGGTGATGCGGCCGCGCGGATGCGCTTCCTTCAGTCGAAGGATCGAGAATTTGACATCGTCCGAGGTGAAATCCTGGCCGTCGTGCCACTTCACGCCCTGGCGCAGATGGAAGGTGTACTTCAAACCGTCCGGACTGACCTCCCATCCAGTCGCGAGCAGAGGCTGCGGGGTCAGATCGTGGTCGTAAGTCAGCAGCCCCTCATGCGTCTTGGGGCCAATCGACTGGCCGGTGCCGGACGACGTGTTGATGGCGATCAGCGCCGAGCCGGGATCTGGATAATAGAGCCAGTTGAGGGTGCCGCCGCGAACCGGCGTAGTTGTCGCGCCGCCGGTCGTAGCAGTAGCCGCGGCGGCGGCGAATGAGGGCAAGGGGAGAAAACTGCTGGCGCCGGCCAGCAGCGCCAATTCGGTAAACTTCCGTCGATTGATGGTCATCTGGTGCTCCGGTCATACGAAACGGGATTGCTTGAGACGCCGTAATTGGCGTTCGATGCGCAATGCATGCCGGAAGATGCGCTAATGGCGAAGAATGATTTTCTGTCAGATCGCGAAAGCCGGCCTTTCGGCAAATGGGCTCAGCGAACCTTGGCCGGACCGGTCTGATCTGACGTTGCCCATGCCGGCGACTGCTACGCAACCACCCCGTCAGCCACCCGTCTCAGCTTGGCCGATTCAAACCACACTAATTCTATAGACAAAAATAGGCTGTGCGGATTTTTAGGTTTTCCTTCTAGGAAGGATGGGGCACGCGGGAAAGATAGTTGCCGTGGCGGGATCGCCTCGCAAGCGGCGCTCTCGGCCTGCCTCGGCGAATATGCTGCAATGCCGGCATGAATGAAATGACCCGCCGCAGACCCCGATTGCCGCAGCCGACGTTGGCGCGTTTGCCGCCACTGACGGCATTGCGCGCCTTCGTTGCGGTGGCGCGGCATCTCAGCTTTTCGCGCGCGGCAGATGAGCTGCACGTGACCTCGGCAGCAATCGGCCAGCAGATCCGTCTGCTCGAGGATCACCTTGGCCAGCCGCTGTTCTATCGTAACCGCGGCGAGCTTGAACTGACACCGAGCGGGCGTGCGCTGATGCCCGGCCTGACCGACGCCTTCGACATGGTCGTGCAGTCGATCGCCCGTCTTGCCGGGAACGACGACTACGCGCCGCTGCGCATTTCGGTACCGCCATCGTTCGGCGCCAAATGGCTGATGCCGAGGCTTGGCGCGCTGCAGGCGGCGCTGCCGCGTCAGGAAATTCTGCTCGATGCGTCGGTGCGCCTCGTCGACCTGCACGCCGAGGACATTGATTGTGCCATTCGCTACGGTCTCGGCGCCTATCCGGGCCTGGTCGCCGACCGGCTATTGCCGGAAGCGGTGATCCCGGTTTGCAGTCCGCAATTCGCCGAATCCTACGCGCTGAACGCCGCGATCGACTCGCTCGATGGTGTGCCGTTGCTGCACGACGATGGGCCGGAGCGCGATCCGGGATGCCCCGGCTGGCGGGAATGGCTCGCCGCGGCAGGATTTTCGACTGGCGCGGCGCAGGGCGGCATGCGTCTCAACCAATCATCGCTTGTGCTGGATGCGGCCGTTGCCGGGCATGGGCTGGCGCTCGGCAAGGCGCGCCTTGCGGAAGCCGAGCTCGCCTCCGGCCGGCTCGTCAGCCCGCTCGGGACACCTCAGCCCGTCGAGTTTTCGTATTCCTTCATCACGACGCCGAGCAAGGCGCAGTTGCCGCGCGTCGAGCTGTTCAGGCGCTGGCTGCAGGCCGAAGCGGCCGCCTCGCAAGCCCTCATCGGCATCTTCTTCCCGATCCCGCAGACAATCGCGGCACGCCACGAACCCCGGATACTTTAGTCATGAAATTAGCTCGCGAGCCGTCAGCGCCTGTAGATGCAGCTTTGTTCAAGCAGGCCATGCGGCACCTCGCCGGTGCGGTTAGCGTCGTCACGGTCGGACGCGGCGACGACCGTACCGGCTTCACCGCGACATCGGTCTCCTCGTTTTCCGCCGACCCGCCGAGTATTCTGGTCAGCCTCAACCGCTCATCGTCCTCATGGGAAGCGCTGCAGCGCAACCGGCACTTCTGCGTCAACATCCTCGCCCACGACCAGCACCACGTAGCCGACAGGTTCGCCGGCGCCCAGGGTGCAAAAGGGATAAGCCGCTATGAAGGAGCATCCTGGCAACCGCTGGTCACCGGCGCCCTGTCGCTGTCCGAGGCATTGACGGTGATCGACTGCGAGCTCGATGAATCGATCGACCGGCATTCCCACTCGATCCTCATTGGCCGCGTCTGTGCCGTGACCTCGCGCCACAACGCCCAGCCCTTGCTCTATTGGCACGGCGCGTATCGGCGGCTTGACGCAAACGAACCAAACCGTGGGCTGATCGCCGTTGAGGCTGCGGAGCCCAGGCTCCTGTCTAAGGTGGGCTAGTAAGCGCTGCCACCGCAAAAACGCGACTGACCATTAAGAATGTCGGCCTCGTCCGCAGTCTCTTCGGCATCGGAAAGTTGGCTGCATTTGTCCCAGTTGCCCTTGAGAAGGCCGGGGCGTGACCGCGGTAGCGGAGTTCAGCCCATCGAGCGATGAAACCTGCCCGTCAGCATGAAAAACAACACCTGCACTTGTTGCAGATGCCCCGTGGTCCTTAGCGCCGCACCTCTCTCAAAGCCGTCGCCAACTGATCGATCTGGTGAAGCAAGACCCGTGGTGGTGGCAGGGTCCTACCGCGAGTCGGCCTTGCCCCCAGTGCCTTCCAGCCTTGGTAGAGGGTCGTTAGGAGATCGCGTTTGGTCATCAGGCCGGCCCTCATCATTCGCCTCGTGATCTCGTCATCCGACAGTCGGAAGCGAATTGGCACTCGATCATTACGGAATAGCGCCGCTACCAATCCGGACCCGCGGTCGAGTGGGTCGTTGCTACCGCTGTTGTCTAGACCCTCGTCGAGGGCGTCCTGCAGAATGAGGAGATCGCGAAACCGCAGCGTCTCCTTCAGCCTGGCCTCCTCTTCCTCGTTTATGGGACCGACGAAGCTGATCCCGTATTCGGGGTCGATGACCACATCATCTGGATGCGGCAAAGGGGGGTGGCGTCCTCGGCCGCCGTTACGTTCCGCCTCGGCGTAGATGAATCTTAGATCGGTGACGTTTTGGCGCCATCTTGCGTTCTCGGCTTCGATCGCAGCTCGGTGCTGGCCTGCGGCGCTCGTAAGTATCGATGGCGTGCTTTTGGGCAAGGGGGCTGCCTTTGAGTGCTGCACTCTGTTGGGCTCGGGACGGTTAGTTCACGCGAGCCGGCGCTCAAGGCTGCTCCAGTGGTCGCGCACCAAAGCGAGATCGGCCATGAACTTCTCACGCTCCCCAGCGGCCAGCTCGCGATCGGGAATGCGCAGCAGGTAGGACGGGTGGTTGGTGACGAAGAGCGTCGTGCCATCCTCTAGGGCGATCGGCGCGCCACGCAGCCTCGCTATGGTTGCCGTTTTGCCTAGCAGACTCGTGGCGGCGGTGGCGCCAAGCGCCACGATGATCTTGGGGGCCACAAATTTGATTTCGAGGTTCAGCCAGAACTTACAGGCAGTCACCTCGCCGGCATTAGGTTTCTGGTGAATGCGTCTTTTGCCGCGCGGTTCGAACTTGAAGTGCTTCACAGCATTTGTGACGTAGACGCGCGAGCGGTCGATGCCAGCCTCGTCGACCGCTGCATCGAATACCTGACCTGCGGGACCGACAAACGGCTTGCCGGCCAGGTCCTCCTGATCGCCGGGCTGCTCGCCGACAAACATGATGTCGGCATGTTCCGGGCCCTCGCCGAATACCGCCTGGGCCGCGTATTCGTAGAGCGGACAGCGCTGGCAACCTGCGATCGCCGCCCGGGCGTCGGCGAGGCTCAAAATCTCCCGCCTCTCCGATGCGTCGGCCATCTGCCGCTCCACCTGCCTGACATGACGAGATGGCGGCTGGCTAGCAATTCGCTCGATCATCGCTTTCTCCGCCTGTCGTGCTCCCCTGATCAGGGGAGCAATGAGTTCGGCTTCCGGCAGGTTGCGCCAATATTTGACCGGCATCTCCGATTTCATCATCGCAACCTTGAGGCGCGCAGGATTGAAGATCGAGGCGAAATAGGTTTTCCAGTCCGCTTCAACCGCGTCGTCTTGAGGTACATCGGCCCTGGTGCCGCCGTCACCGAACGCCAGCTCTTCGCCATCCCAATAGGCTGAGCTGTAGGGTGTCACGATCGCCCAGATCATGCCGGTAAAACGGCGCTCGAAGAACGGCGCGGTCATTTCAAGCACGTAATGATCGGGCTCGAACCATGCGGCGAAGCGTTCGAGGCCGCTGTCGTCGACGATCGATTTGAAGCGGACGAACGCCTTCATCTTATGGCTGTCTCGACGCACCGCGCTGCGCATCGACGTCAGGCGGACAATGTCGGGGTCTGAGGAGACGGCGAGCAGATTGCGATCCGCCTGCAACCGCCACAGCACGCGGTAGAGCAGCGCGAAACGATCAGGATCGCTATGACAAAGCACGCTCGGGGCGAGTTCGACAAAGGCTGAGGGCACTTTACCTGCAGGCCGGTCGTCTTCCAACGGAAGCGCTGACTCGCCGCTACCGAACAAATCCGGGCCGGCGTTCGGTTCGTGCCATGCGACGTCCTCGGGCGCAACGCCAGCGTGCAATACCTGGCGTGCCGCCAGACGCCACTCGTCGAAATCATTGAGCGATCTGAGCCGGACCGTACGCATCAGAAGAGGCTGAGTTGCTTCGGCGCAGGCGTCAACTTCGCGCGCAATCTCTTGTCATCGGTGAGACTGCCGGGAGTCCAATCGAGGGTCTCGACAAAGGGTCGTACGGTGTCGATCGACCCCGCGATGCGCGCGAGATCGTCAAGCCGCAAACTGTGGTGACGGCGAGTCGAGATGATACGGTCGACGTTCCGCGTTCCCAATCCCGGCACGCGCAGCAGCAACTCGCGGTCGGCTTTGTTGACATCGAGAGGGAACCGCTCCCGATGTTTGAGCGCCCAGGCGAGCTTTGGGTCGATCGTCAGATCGAGCATGCCGTCCCTTCCGCCGGAAACGATCTCAGGTACATCGAACCCATAAAACCGCATCAGCCAATCGGCCTGATAAAGACGATGTTCGCGCATCAACGGAGGGGCTTGCAGAGGCAGCCGCGCGCTGCTGTCGGGGATCGGCGAGAACGCCGAATAGTAGACGCGCCGCAGCCAGTAGCCCGAATAAAGGCCAGCCGATCGCGTCAAAATGGCGTTGTCATCCGCTTTATCGGCTCCCACGATCATCTGCGTGGACTGGCCAGCCGGGGCAAATTTGGCAGGCTTTGCCTTGGCCTTCGGATCAGCCTTGGCCTCGGTCAGCTTTCCACGAATAGTGGCCATGGCGGTGCGTATTTCGGCGGGCCGTTTCTCTGGTGCAAATGCCTCCAGGCCGAGATCGGTTGGCATTTCGATATTGGTGGATAGGCGGTCGGCCCAGCGGCCTGCTTCAACCGTCAGTTCGGGCGCAGCGTTGGGGATGATCTTCAGGTGGATATAGCCGGCAAAGCCATGGTCCTCCCTCAGGCAGCGCGCGACACGCACCATTTCTTCCATCGTGTAGTGGGGTGAGCGAATGATGCCGGACGACAGGAACAGCCCTTCGATGTAGTTGCGCTTGTAAAAGTCGAGAGTGAGTTGGACGATTTCTTCAACGCTGAAGCGCGCACGTTCGACGTTGGAGGATGACCGGTTGACGCAGTAGACGCAGTCGTAAACGCAGAAATTCGTCAGCAGAATTTTGAGCAACGAAATGCATCGACCATCCGGCGCGTAGGAGTGGCAGATGCCACTACCTTCGGTCGAGCCGATACCTTTACTTTGCTTGCTGTTGCGCTTTTCCGATCCGCTGGACGCGCAAGAGGCGTCGTATTTAGCCGCATCGGATAGCATGGCAAGCTTGCGGCGTAAGGTAAGAGTGGCCATCTACGTTCCCTCTTTGTTCTTCAGCTACCACGTCCCGTACCGTCCTGCATTGCAAAAAGACATAAGGACCAAAACACGGTCTAGTGCTTGAGACTTGTTCTCCGGCCAGCCCATATCTTCAACGCAGCGCCGAGCCGCGAAAACCATGCTCCCGACATGTCATTTTTTAATGCACTCCTTTAGGCCTTGAGGCTATTGGGCTACCGAGATGTTGCCGATACCCCGCCCGACTGGTGCGGCCGAGCGGAAAGTCGGCAACGCCGGCGGAGCGATCAAAATGAGTGCGTTGCAGCTGTGATGACCGAGAGCCCGGACGACAGCCGAATTATTGAAGCCCGCCTCGCCGCGATCATCGAGTCCTCCTTCGATGCCGTCATCGCCAAGGACCTGAACAGCGTCATCACGCATTGGAACCCGGCTGCCGAACACCTCTTTGGCTACACGGCGGCCGAGGCTGTCGGCCGGCCGATAACCATGCTCATCCCCGAGCATCTGCTCGATGAGGAAACCGATATCATCCGGCGTATTCGCGCCAATGAGCGGGTCGAAAGCTTTGATACCATCCGCCTTCGCAAAGACGGATCGCGGGTGAACGTCTCCATCACCGTCTCACCGATCAGAAATGCGGCCGGGGAAGTGGTCGGCGCGTCCAAGGTTGCGCGCGATATCTCGCCCTTAAAGGAAAGCGAGCGGCGGATTCGGGTACTGCTGCGCGAGATCAATCACCGCGTGAAGAACCAATATGCCGTTATCCTGTCGATGATGAGTGAGACAGGGAAGCACGCGGACAGCATCGAGGATTTTCAGGATAAGATCCGCAAGCGGATCATGGCGCTGGCATCGTCGCACGATCTGCTGGTCAAGTCGGAATGGGCCGGCTCTACGCTGGCCGAGGTCGCCAAGGGGCAGCTTGCCCCGTTCGGGCACGAAGACCGCGTGACGGTGTCCGGTCCCCTCATTTCGGTTACATCGACGGCGGTGCAGAACTTGGGCATGGCCTTCCACGAGCTTGGGACCAACTCCGCCAAGTATGGCGTGCTGTCCGGACGGGGTGGCTCGATCAGGATCGAATGGGAGTTGTCTGGCCATGACGAGGACGGCGTGGTCCTCAAAGTGAGCTGGGACGAGAAGTTCGACCCACCTCTTCAGGACAGCCCCAAGACAGGCAAAGGATTCGGCACCGTGGTGCTCGAGCGCGTAACCCCCCAGTCGCTTGGGGGGAGGGCGCAAATGGAGCGCGACAGCAACCGGGTCCGCTGGACCCTCACCGCTCCCATGGCGGCGTTATCGGGCGAAGCAGAAGAATAAACAGGCCACCCCCGGCCACGTGTCGTTGGGACCTACCTCATACCTCCGGTGGACGAGGCACGGTCGGCGCCTCGGCCAATTCGCTGCGCTTGCGCGCGGTATAGCTGGTCAGCCGGCTACGCGTACCGTCGGCCAGCACTGAGCCGACGCCGGCGATGACGATCACCGCCAATCCAGTAAGCGCAAGCTGATCCGGCACCTCGCCGAAGAAGGTCGCTCCCAAAATTAGAGCCCATACGATCTGGCTGTAGAGCATCGGCGCGACGCGGCTCGCGAGAGCCGTCGAGACAGCCGTTACATAAAGAATGTACCCGATGCCGCAGAAGATTCCGCACACCGCCAGCATGGCCAGTTGCAGGGGGCTCGGCAGAATAAATCCGGTGATCAGCATCATGATGCCATTGAAGGTCATCGTGCAAATCGTGGGCGCGACGATCAACGTGATCCGCCGCTCTTCGCGTGACACGAAACGGGTCAGCACGGCGGCGCCGGCATCACTACAGGCGCAAATCAGCGCGGCCAGGTGTCCAAACTCCAGCGAACGCAAGCCCGGCCGGACGACGAGAAGAACTCCCGCGAAGCTCGCGATAATGAGCAGCCAGCGCTCGATGCGCACGTCTTCCTTGAGGGCCACAACCGAGAGGATGGCGATGAACACCGGGATCAGAAAGACGATGCAGTAGGCCTCGGCCAGCGGTATCGCTGTGAACGCATAGGTAACGGAGACGCTGGACGTGGTGCGCAGGATTAAAATGGCTGGCATCAGCCACCGATGACGGAAGCGGAACGTGTCTCGCAGCCGCTCCCCTGCAGGCTTCGCCAGCAACATCGGGATCAGCGAAACGGCCGTATAAGCCACGCCGATTTCATAGACGCTGATCGAGTGTCCAAGCCCCTTGATCAGGGCATCGGCCCACGCGTAGACCGCATAGGAAGCCACCGCGAGCAGCACACCGGACTGGATCACTCAAGCACTCCGCCTGCTCACGCTGGAGCGCCGATGGCTACTCGTTAAACGTTAGCTTTTGCATTTGCCACACACTGGCGGTTTTAATTACTACCCTGATCATAATGATTTGCGTAGCGACTACCCCGTTCCCGGTGATCAGCATGCTCGCCATGGAGCCCGGCAAATGCTGCGCGCCATTTGAGGCCTGACCCGGATGGGGGTTTGCGGTTCGTATTGCGCGCTCAGATTGCACTGGTATGTCCGCGCCAGCGGACAGGCGCTGCTGCGGCATTGGCAGTGGCTGCTCATCGCCGCCCTGCTGGTGCCGGGCTTTCCGGTCGGTTCTTTGCTTGCCGCGGTCGCACGGGCGCTGTTGATCATTGTTTCGCCGCAACTGCCGATGTTGCCAAGGCTGTTCGGGATCGCTGTCGTGATTGTCGTTGCGGTGCTGTGGGTGCTGCCGCAGCGACAAAGCATTTTGGGTGGGAAGTTTGCGTTCTACGCCGCCACGCTGCCGGTCTCGCCGCTGGCGAATCTTGCGGTTGATCTGACGATTTTGCTCGCCGCCAATCTCCTGCCCCTCCTTCTGTTCGCCGTGGCCATGGCCGGTGCGGGAAGCTTGTCGGCTCTTTCGCTCCTTGGGCTCCTCGCCGCGGCGTTGGCGGCACAGCTCCTGCTCCTTCGGCTCGGCCACGTGCCCACAATCTTTCGGCGAGCCGCAACCGGCGCGAGGTGGAAAGAAGCGCTTTCGCCCGCGTTGTTGATTCAGGTGCAGATCCTTGCTGAGCGAAAAGGGGCGGTATTTCTCCGCATGGCGGCTGCACTCGGAATTGCCTTGGCCGCCGACCGCTTGATCATCGCATTTGGCCTCGATGGACGCAGCTTGCCGGTGTCGACCGTGGCGGCCGCGATGATCTGCCTCCTCGTCAGCGGCCTCTACCGGCCGTTGCATGATGCCCACCGTGGCGCCGCCGGATTTCTGACGACGCTGCCGCTTCCAGCCACCTATTGGCCGAGCCGTGATACGGCTTTCGTGGTTCTGTCCGGAGCTCCTGTGCTGGCCCTGATCCTGGTCTGGCTCGGTTTGCAAAGCGTGCTGTCTGCGGGCGGGTTGGTGATGTTGGCGCTGTCATCTATTGCGCTGCTTGTCCTGTTGCGTTTCCCGGTGATCATGGGGGGACGTTTGACGATATTTCTTTCCGCGCTCACCGCTGGTCTTTGGGCGGGCGCTGGGATCGCCGCGGTGCTGCGATGAACGTGGACGATCCCTTGCGCGCGGAGGGGCTGACCGCCTCCTACAATGGCCGCCCAATATTCAGCGGCGGCAATCTTTCGCTCAAGGTCGGTCTTTACGCTTTGCAGGGCGCCAACGGTAGCGGCAAGTCGACACTCTTGCGACTGCTGGCCGGCGCACAGGCGCCGGACGCAGGAGACGTCTGGATAAAGGGCGTCAGTTTGCGCCGGGCGTCTCAAGCCGCCAAGCGCCATCTCTCCTACGCACCAGATGACTGTCCGGTTTATCCTTTCGTGACAGGGCGGCAGTTTCTTCGTTTCGTTGCCATGTCGAAAGGCGTGGCATTACCGGCCTTGAGTGACGACGACCTGACCGCGGCGCTCGCTGTCGAACCGCATCTCGATATGAGGTTCGACAGCATGTCCCTGGGGACGCAGAAAAAGCTGCTGTTGCGGGCGGCTTTCATCGGGTCGCCGCGCGTCATGCTGATGGACGAACCCAGCAACGGCCTCGATGCAGCGGCGCGCCACGCCTTTTTCGACAGCCTTCGGACAGCAGCGCAGGAGGCGGTTGTCCTCTGCGCCACCCACGACGCTGCGATGGTGGAGGAGACGGGTGCATCGGTGCTGCTGATGCAGCAGATCGTTGCGGTCAGGGCATAGCCAGGCTGTGGTGGGGATTACGTGGTCGGGTCGCCAGCAAGCAAATGCGGCGCACTGGCCCCGGGCGGTTTCTCCCGCTACAGAAATGCGAACCTCCGCCGATCCTCGAAAACGGGTAAGCCCAAATGGAAGTAGACGCGCTTCAGAGATTCCTGGTCCCGGGGAAAGCCGCGCTCGTGACGGGCGGCGGCGATGGGATCGGCAGGGCGACAGCACTGCTGCTGGCTGCCGCCGGTGCTGCGGTTGGGGTGCTCGACAAGGATGGCGCCAAGGCGTCCGCGGTCGCTGCGGAAATAGCGAACGGGCGTGGTATCGCCGTCCCCTACGCGGTCGACGTCACCGACGAGCTGGCCGTCGAGCAGGCGATGTCGGATTTTGCCGGCGTGCGCGGCAGCCTCGACATTCTCATCAATAACGCCGGCATGGCCATCCGCGGCGCGGCCGCGACGTTGTCCGTTGAAGACTGGAACCGCGTGATCGCAGTCAATCTGACCGGGATGTTTTTATGCGCGCGCATCGCGGCGCGGCACATGAAGCAGTTCGGCCGCGGCGGAGCGATCGTCAACACGGCCTCCATCATGGGGATTTCGGGCGGGCTCTACCCCAACGTCGCTTACCAGACCACCAAGGGCGGCGTGGTGAACATGACTCGGGCCCTGGCGCTGGAGTGGGTCGCGGATGGCGTGCGCGTCAATGCGGTGGCGCCAACCTACGTCAACACGCCCTTCATCGCCGGGCTGATCAGCAAGCCAGAAGTTCTGGCGGCGATAAAGGCGGCGACGCCCATGGGCCGCCTGGCCGAGCCGGACGAGATCGCCTCGGCGATACTCTTTCTGAGCAGCCCCGCGGCAGGCATGATCACGGGATCGATCCTGCCGGTCGATGGTGGCTTTCTGGCGCGCTGAGGCGTCAGGATATCTGCGGTGCGACCGTGTTCCTTGAGGCCGCGGAATCGTAGGCCGCCTGGCAAAGCGCCATCGTCTTGAGGTTGTCGTCGCCTGCGACGCCGGGGCTGCGTCCTTCCCGGAAGGCTTCGAGAATATGCTCGCAGGTATTGAGCACACTGGTTTGGATCGTGTGCCAGGGACGCTGTATCCAGTCGCGGGGGACTGCCTCGACCTGGCTGGTCCGTGTTTCTTTTCCGGCCGTCACGTGCACCCGGTAGTTGTCGCCGACGACGACAGAACCTGTGGTGCCTTCGATTTCGATGATCGTCTGCGGGAAGGGATCGGGAAGCCTACGGGCCTCGTAGGTACACTCGACGACCGACACGGCGCCCGATTTGTGCCTGAGCAACATGGTCGCGGTGTCTTCCCCTGAGAGGCCACGGCGGCGCTGCTGCGTCTCAGCCGTAATCTGCTCGACCTCGCCGAGATAGAACCGGGCAAGATCCAGCACATGCGCGCCGAGGTCGGCGATGACGAATTTCTTCTCTGTCAGCAGGTAGGGCTGGCCAGCATAAATGTCGTACCCAGTCCGGAAGCTGATCCGCGCCCAGTTGGGCGAACCGATCTCGCCACCGTCGACCACAGCCTTCGCTTCGAGGAGCGCCGGCTGGAACCGAAAATTTTCATGCACCGCGAGCGGCACTGACTTTTCTCGCGCGAGGTCGGTCATCGCAACGCAGTCGGCGAGCGAAGGCGCGAACGGCTTCTGGACGATCGTCCGGACGCCGCCCCGAAGCGCCATTTCGACAAGCGGACGATGCGACGCGACCTGCGTCACGATATCGACCAGGTCCAGCCTGGCCTTGGCGAACATTTCGGCGGCGTCAGTGTAGGCGGTTCCCCCGAATTGTTCCGCAGCGCTGTCGGCTTTGCCTCTATCGGTATCGCATACCGCGACAATCTCGACATCGCGTGAGGCGAGGTCCCGCCAGGCATTGAGGTGGTTCTGGGCAAAGAACCCGCATCCGAGGACGCCGACACGTTTGACTTCCGGCATTTACTCGCTCCCCAGCTCGGCTCTGGGACCGAAAATTATACGGGGCTACCGGTGGCCGCAAGGTTGGCCGGACCTGAATGGAACGAAAAGGCGTCCCCGCCGACCAGTGCGGACGCCTGCCCCCGATCAGGGGCTGCGCTCCCGCCGAGCCTACTGCGCGATGGCTGCCGCGCGACGCTGCCATCTCTCGCCGAGCGCCAGATAGCGCAGGGCCGGCCAGGCTGGGATGGCGAAATAGATCATCGTCGGGATGCCGAGGGAAACCAGTATCAGGATGACGGGTTGTCCGATGAAATGGGCGGCCCTGATGTGGATGAACTGGTGGAGGAACATGATCACCAGCGAGGCGCGGCCCAACTCAGTCAGCGGCAGCCTGATCACGGAAACCGCCGCGAGCATTTTGCAGATGCCGAAAATGCCCAAACTCATCGAGGCAGCCAATAGTACGCCAAGCACCGGCCAGCCATAGTCGTAAGCCTTCATGTCAAACGATGGCGCTCGTCCTGTGACAATCGTGACCGTCAGAATCAAAGCGAGAGCAACACCGGCAGCGCCGACAGTCCGCCGCGGGGAAATGCCAACCTCGCCGACAACCGCACCCAGCCAGAGGAAAGCAACCGCCATCGGCGCGATGCCGAGGGCCCAAGGCAGCACGATATTCTCCGCGGCAAGACCATAACCCACCAGGCCCAGCGCCAGTACGATCGCAATCATCTTCGGGTCGAGGACGCCAAAGCGCTGGCGTAGTGCCGCAAAAGCGAGCTGCGCGAAAAACAGACAGGTGACGAACCAGAAGACGCCGAAATCACCGGTGAGCCGCTGGCCGCCGAAGACGAGATCGTAGATCTCTGCCGTCCCGATCCGCTGATGGTGCAGGAGGTGCGAGAGATCGACGCGCAGCAGCGGCAGCGAGAGAAGGATCAGAAAGAACAGGTAGGGCCGGAGAAGGGCACCGGCGCGTCTCCGCAGGGTGTCGCCGATCGGTGCGGGCCGCTGCAGCAGGCCGGAGAGCATGAAAAAGAACGGCATGTGGAAGAGGTAGATGAAGCGGCCGAGCGGCCAGTTGATCGCCGGATCGACAAGGACGTGCGCGGTGACCACGCAGATGATGCCGACGCCTCGGGCGACATCGATCCAGGCGACGCGCTCGGCAGCGGTTGAGGTTTCCATCGGCTTGTCCCCGGCTGAAGCCGACACGTGCGCGCTTATTCGACGGCAACACCTTGCCGGGCGTGAAAGCGGCCCCACAGGCGGCGGACGTAGCCGACGATCTCCGTCTCGAGGCCAAGAGCCGGGCGGCCGCTGACCTGCCATAAAATGAGATGAAGGCCGCAGTAGACGATGGCGCCACTGAGCACCATCGAAGCCAGCGACAGGGCCGACATGCCGAATTCATGAGAGGCCGGAAGCATCCACCCAACGGCCACCACGACCGCCGTCATGCCGATGCCGCTGAGCAGGGATCGCCACGTCACCCGAAGCTGCTCCCAGGGGCTGATGCCGATGAGCGAGTTGACCATGTACATGTTCACCGCCGATTCGAGGACGCCGCTCGCCACCCGTGCGACCAGCAGGCCGTAGAGGCCGTAGAAATAAAGGCCGGCGAAGATCATCGGGACGCGCACGACCATGATGATCACCGAGCGGTGAAAGAGCGCCTTGGTGGCGCCCAGCGCAAAGGCCAGCGCATAGACCGGGCCAAAGACCATCTGGAAGCCGAAGATCGGCGCAAGGAAGCGGATGACGGTGATGGCAACCAGCCAGTGCGGCCCAAGCGAGAGGTAGACGAACGGTTCGGCAACGAGCGCGAGGCCGACGCCGAGCGGCAGACCGGCGGCAAACAACGTCGCCTGCGCCTTCTGGAACGCGGTGCGCAGCCGCGGGGCGTCGTTGACGATCCTGGCAAAGCTTGGAAACAGCACCCGCTCGAGCGGCAGTGTGGCCGACTGCGTCGCCATCGACGACACGTTGTTCCCGACGCTGTAGGCGCCGAAATTGGAGAGGCTCAGCAAAGCTCCGCCCATGAAATTATCGAAGCGGTTGCTGATGATGATGATCGACTGGGTAAGCGTCATCCACATGGAAAAATTGATGATTTTTCGCCACGAGGAAAATGTGAAGCGAGGCCGGTAGGGCGCGAGCCAATGCGCAGACACCAGATTGACGACTGAGGCGGCGACCCCGCCGGCGACGATCGCCCAGTAGTCGCGGGTCAGGAAGGCGACGGCGATCGAGACCGCGAGCTGTGCCGTATAGTTGAGGGCCTCGGTGCGGGCGACGATGCCGAAGCGCAGGTTCTTGGCGTAGGTCACGTAGTAGGGGCTCGACAGGCCGCTGAGCAGCGGACGGGTCGCGAGCCCGGCCGTGACCGCGATCAGGCGAGGATCGCCATACAGCCGCGCCATCACAAAGCCACCCGCGACCATGAACCCGGCGAGCAGGACGCCGCGCAGGGCGCCCAGCGTGAAGGCGGTGTCGTAGTCGTCTTCCCTGGCGTCCTGCTGGTGGATGAGCGCGTTTGACAGCGAGAGATCGGTAATCGCCGTGAGCATGGCGAGAAGCGTTGTCGCGAGGGCAACCAGCCCAAAATCTTTAGGCGTAAGGATGCGGGCGAGGACGATGGTCATCAGGAGATTTGCGACACGGCCGTAAAGCACGCCGGTCAGGAGCCAGGTCGCTCCCTTGACGGCGTGCTTGGTGATCGAACCGGTGTTGGTGTCGTCCATCCGATGCCTCGTGATTCTTGATTCAGCCGGGCTGCGTTTAGTGCTAAGGGGCACAGGCCAGAGGCCGGGGCGCTGGCGCGTCCGCGACTCACCAGGACGGTGAACTGCCCTTCTGGGGCTGCGCCGTCCCGCCGCGCGACTTACGCAGCAGAGCTCGGCCAAACCATCTCGCCGCGAGGTTCGCATTGCGCGACCCGCCGAACGCGAAGGCGACCATCGCTGCCTTGTTGCGGCTCGAAACGATCGCCTGAAATTCCCGCTCGGTGGCGAGGCGCCGGAGCGCGCCGGCGCGGGCATCGAGCAAGGCGAGGAGGCGGCTGTCAGCGGCAATCTCGGGCCGCTGCTTCAGCAGCTCGACCTGCTGGAGCTGTCCCTCATAGTCGACGATTGTTCGGCTGAGCCCGGATGCCCGCGTTGTGTAGAGGTAGCCGGGCTCCCGCGTGAGGACAAACTTGGCGCCTCGCAGCAGGGCATTGATGTAGAGGACGAAGTCCTCCCCATGTCGCACCTCGGGGGGATAGGCGAGCTGGTTTGCCTCGATGAAGCTTCGCCGGAACAGCGGTTTCAGCAGCCCGAAGTCCGCCTCCGAGGTGTAGGGGCGAGCCCCGGCCACGAAACCGTACCGGTCGATGATCTGCCGAGCCGGAGAAAGGGTGAGGCCCGGTGCGCCCTGTGTCTCGGTCCGGGCGTCATAATAGCAGAAGTTGTCGGCGACGATGTCGGCGCCGGCGGTCCGGCCGATCGATACAAGCCGCGCCAGGCGCCCGGGTTCGAGGGCATCGTCCGCATCGAGGATCGCCAGCCATTCGCCTCTCGCCGCCCGAAAGCCGGCATTTCGCGCAACGGACGGGCCGCCATTCCGTGGCAGATCTATCAGGGTAAAACGCGGATCGCCGTGCAGCAGCGGCGCGAGGGTCGCATCGAGGTCGTCCGTCGAGCCGTCATTGATGATGAGAACCTCGAGATCGACCTGTTGCTGCGCCAGCACCGATTTGATCGCCCGGCCGATGAAGGCCGAACATTCATACGCCGCGATAATGATGGAGACGTCGGGGGCAGCCATTGAACAAGCTCCATGGTTGTCTTGACGTGCCGACAGGCTCACCGCCACTCAGCGAGTGGATGCGTCTCGTCAGCAGGCCTTTGCTTGGAGCCGCCTCACCGCAAGGCGGCCAGTATTTGACCAATGAGTTACTTCAGGGTCGGCGTTGCCGATGCACTTTCATTGGTGCCGAAATGCAGCCTAGGTAGCGAGGGAACGACCTGTCAAATCGCGACAGATCGCTCTTCGGCGCTTCCGGCGTGGGGTAATAGACTGATTAAAAAGGACTTTCATGCTAAATCGCTCGCAACAGCTGCCATGCGTCACCCGAAGGTCAGCTTCCTGCAATGAGCAATAGCCTAGTCTTAGTTTTGACCGAGTCTTGGGGCGAGGCAGAAATAGCCAGTAATAATAGCGATTTATCGTGCACCACTTTTCGCCACAAAATAAATGTAGCGGCTAGCGAGACACCAATGTATATTAAGAATATACCAAAGTATATTGCGACGACGAGGCTCTGTTCCCGCTCCGGGGACGGAATCTCGCCAATGCCGCTCTTCGAGGCGGGCGGCACTCCTTGACGAACGATGGCGCGCAATGCGAAGATCAAACTGTCAAATCGATTTGACATTTACCCGACCACTTGAATGCATTGTGAATTGTAGCATTTGTGCGACGATATCAAATCGATTTGATAACGGAACCGGAGCTGACTTTGAACGCGCGCATAAATCTCGCCGATGTTGCCCGCCTTGCCGGCGTCTCGAAGACGTCCGCGTCGATGGCACTGGCGGACAGTTCGCGCGTTGCCAGCGAAACCAAGATGCGGGTCCGCAAGGCCGCGGCGGAGCTCGGCTATGTGCCGCACTTTGCCGCCAGTGCGCTGCGTTCGCAGCGGGCCGAGACCATCGCGGTGGTGTTGCCGCATGTCTCCCAGCACGTGTTCTCGCATCCGGTGTTCATCGACCTGCTTGAGGGCATTTCCACCGCTGCCAACGACCTCGACCTATCGGTCCTGCTGTCGACGGCGCGTTCCGCCGAGGACGAGTCGTCGGCCTATTCGCGCATCATCCGCGGCCGCCAGGCGGCGGGCGTGATCGTCGCCGCGGCCTCGATACATGATCCCAATCCCCGCGAAGTGCATGAAGCCGGCTATCCTGTGGTCGTCGTCGGCCGCTTGCCGCGGTCGAGCGATGTCGCGAGCGTCGGTATCGACGACATCGGCGGCGCCAAGGCCGTCGTTCGTCATTTGATCGAGACGCACGGTAGCACACGTATTGGCCACGTCTCGGGACCGCTCGACCACCAGTCGGCAATCGACAAGCGGGACGGCTACGTCGCGGCCCTGGCCGAGGCCGGCCTATCGATCGATCCGCGCCTGTTCTTCGAGGGCGATTACGAGGAGGCCTCGGGGCATCAGGCGGCGCTCGCTTTGCAGGCGCATTTGCAGCCCGGCGACGCGATCTTTTTTTCGAACGACCAGATGGCGATTGGCGCGATCGAGGAATGGCGGAAGACCGGCATCCGCGTGCCCGATGACGTGCGCGTCGTCTCCTACGATAACCATCCGATGTCGCGCCATGCCTCGCCGCCCCTGACCACGGTGGGCGCCGACATGATCGCCGTCGGGGAGGCGGCGCTGCGGCAGCTCCATCGATTGATCGGTCGCGAGTCGAACCTCGCCCCGGTCGAGTTTCCAACTGGCCTCGTCGTTCGCCGCTCCTGTGGCTGTTCCGGGGAGGGGACGCACAACCAGGCGAGCTAACCCGTCAAGAAAAACAAACCTGTTTTGGAGGAGAAAACCCATGAAGACGAAGACACTACTGACCGCCCTCGCCATGAGTTCGATGCTGACCATCGGGCTCGTCGGCAACGCCTTCGCGGCGCCTGTGACGCTCACCTATTGGAGCGGCTTCACCGGCGGCGACAAGCAGGCCTATCTCGACCTGATCAAGAAGTTCAACGACACGCATCCTAATATTCAGGTCGACTACCAGCTGCAGCCCTGGGACTCGATCGCCCAGAAACTGCCGACGGCGATCATTTCGGGCTCGGGCCCTGATCTCGCGACCCCGGATTATAACGTCGCGACGATCCAGCAATATGTCGCCAACGGCCTCGCGCTGCCGCTCGACGACCTGATCCCTCAGGTTGGGCAGGGCGTGCTGCCGCAGGCCGTGATCGATTCCTTCTCGGTCGGCGGCAAGCTCTATGCGGCGCCCGCCAACTACGCGACGCTGCTGCTCTACTACAACAAGGACCTGCTCTCGAAGGCCGGCATAGCAGCGCCGCCCAAGACCATGACCGCGTTGCAGGACGACGCCGTCAAGCTGTCGAACGGCAATGGTCAGTACGGCATTTCGCTGGCCGACAATGCGACGATTCAGATGTGGCCGGTGCTGATCTGGTCGGATGGTGGCGATCTCATCAGCAACAAGTGCTCGGCGCTCGCCGACCCTAAGACCATCGGAACGGTCGAAAAGTGGTCGGCATTGATCCGTGACAAGAAGATCAGCCCCGTAGGATCGACCGGCCAGGATGCCGACAACCTCTTTGCCGCCGGCAAGGCAGCATTTGAGATCAACGGTCCCTGGGCCGCCGGTCAGTATAAATCGGCCGGCGTCAATTTCGACGTTGCCCCGGTACCGGTGGGCGATTCCGGCAAGCCTGTGACACTGGCGAGCACGGTGCCCACCATCGTCTCGTCGAAGACGGCCCACCCGAAGGAGGCGCAGACCTTCCTCGCCTGGTGGCTGAGCAAGGATACGCAGGCACAGCTTTCCACCGCTGCCGCCTATGCGCCGAGCCGCAACGACATGGCGACTGACCCCGCGATCACCTCGAACCCGACGGTTGCGGCGTTCGCGGTGCAGGTGCCCAATGCCCGGCTCTACCTGCCGACCGAGAAAGATTTTGCCAAGATCGATACCGGCATCTTCATCCCGGCGATTCAGAGCGCCGAGCAGAACGGCAATGCCGCCGATGCGCTGAAGGCAGCCAACGACCAGTTGAACCAGCTGCTCGGCTGCCAGTAGGCAGGCGACACGGCAGGCGCTACCCCTCTCCAGCGCCTGCCTCTTTTCCCGGAGCATGAGATGACGTTCGTTACGGCAGGACATCGGCCGCGCCGCTGGGCGCATGCTGGGAGCGGTCCGCTGTTCCTGCTGCCGAGCGCGCTGATCATCGGCGTCTTCGTGCTCTACCCGATCGTCCAGTCGCTGTGGATGAGCCTCCATGACTGGTCGATGTTCCAGATCAGCCACCCCTTCATCGGCCTCGCCAACTACGCTGAGCTGATCCATGACAGGCGTTTCTGGAACGCGTTGCTCAACACCGTGATCTTCACCTTGGCCACTGTGCCGGTGCAGGTGATTGTCGGGCTGGTGCTGGCGATCGCGCTGTCCCGCTCGACCTGGTGGGCGGTGTTCCTCCGCTCGGTCTATTTCTTCCCGGTAATCAGCTCATTCGCGACGATGGCGATCGTCTGGCGTTTCCTGCTTTCGGCAGACGTGGGACCAACCGCCTCGTGGCTGCGCGCGCTCGGCGTCACCCCGCTTGACTGGCTGCACTCGACGATCTGGGCGCTGCCGGCCGTCATCCTGGTGGGCCTCTGGAAGAACATCGGCTTCACGATGGTGATCCTGCTCGCGGCGCTGCAGGACGTGCCCGAAAGCCTCAGCGAGGCGGCTGTCCTCGATGGCGCGACGCGCTGGCAGCGCTTCATCCACGTCACAGTCCTGTCAATCCGCCATGCGCTGCTGTTCACCAGCGTCATCGCGGTGATCGCCTCGCTGCAGGTCTTCGACCAGGTCTATGTGATGACCCGCGGCGGCCCCCTGTTCCACACCGAAACGCTCGTCACCTATATGTACGAACAGGGTTTCACCGAATACCGCTCCGGCTATGCCGCGGCGATCGCCTGGGTGCTCTTCATCCTCATCGTGCTGGTGTCGATCGTCCAGCTTCGCCTGTTCCGGTACAGCGATGTCGACTGAGCGCTTGCCGCCCTATCTGCTGGCTGAACAGACGGTGCTGAGCCGCGCGCTTGCGATCATCGCCGGCGCACTTGTCCTGCTGCTTGCGGCGTTCACCGTATTCCCGTTCGTGTGGATGCTGTTGACCTCGCTCCGGACGCAGCAGGAGATTTTCTCCAATCCCGGCAATCTGATCCCCGCCGCGTTCAACCTCGACGCCTATGTGAAAATCTGGAGCGAGCTGCCGTTCGCGCGGCTGTTCGTCAATTCGATTGTCTTTGCCGGCGGCGCGACGCTGATCTCGCTGTTCTTCGATTCGCTTGCCGCCTACGCACTGTCGCGCCTCGATTTTCCCGGTCGAACGGTCGCCTTCTACATCGTCCTCGCGACGCTGATGGTGCCCTACCAGATCACGCTGATCCCGGTGTTCCAGACAGTGTTCGATTTCCACTGGCTCAATACCTATCAGGGCCTGATCGTGCCCCGCGCCACCAGTGCCTTCGGCATCTTCCTGCTCCGACAGTTTTTCGTCACCGTGCCGCGCGACCTCGATGCGGCGGCACGGCTCGACGGCGCTGGCGAGTTCCGGATCTATTGGTCGATCATGCTGCCGCTCGCCCGGCCCGCTTTGGCGACGCTTGCTGTGTTCCATTTCATGTACAACTGGAACGACTTCCTGTGGCCGCTCGTCATCACGAGCTCGACCGACATGCGCACATTGCCGGCAGGACTGACGCTGTTCTCCGGCCAGTTCGTGGTCGAGCACGCTGTGTTGATGGCCGGCGCCACGATCAGCCTCGCCCCGCTCGCTCTCGCCTTCTTCTTTGCCCAACGCTACTTCGTGCAGGGCATCGCCACGACTGGAATCAAATAGATGACGACCCGTCCGCCTTTCACCACCCCCTTCATCTGGGCGGTCGGCATCGAGGATACCAATGTCGGCTGGCCGCTCGCGGGCTCGCCCGGCGGGCTCGATGAATATGCGCTGACGCAGCACTACCAGAACTGGCGCGAGGATCTGGCGCTCGCCGCCTCGATCGGCGCGACTTCGGCGCGCTACGGCTTCCCGTGGTACCGCGTCAATCCCGCACCGGGGGAGTGGGACTGGCGCTGGACGGATGAAGTCGTGGCCGAGGCCAACCGGCTCGGCATCGGGCTGATCGTCGACCTCGTCCATTACGGCACGCCGACCTGGCTTGGAGCCTCCTTCATCGATCCAGACTATCCCGACTCGGTGGCCGACTATGCCGCCGCTGTGGCGCAGCGCTATGCCGGAAAGGTAACCGGCATCACGCCTCTCAATGAGCCGCTGGTGACAGCGTCATTCGTTGGCCTGCGTGGCATCTGGCCGCCCCACGAAACCGGCGAGACCGGCTGGTCGCGGGTAGTAATGTCGCTCGCCGAAGGTATCCAGCGAAGCATCCATGCGATCCGCGCCGCGGCCCCTCAAATGCAGATCGTCCATGTGGAAGCCACGCATGTGTGGACCTCCGAAGACGGTCTCGACGCTGATCGTCTGCTGCTCGACCGCAAGAATTATCTGCCGACCGATCTGGTACTTGGGCGCGTTGGGCAGGACCACGAACTCCATGACTGGCTGATCGCGCAGGGGATCGCGAAAGAACGGCTCGCCGCGCTGACCGGGCACCCCGCAACGCCCGACATCATTGGTGTCAATTACTACCCCGAGCTCTCGGCTCGCCGGCTTCATGACTACGAGGGCAAGGTCGTCGGCGTGACATTCAACGCCTGGACGACCGGGCTGGCCTCGATCATCCAGGGCTTTGCTGATCGCTACGGCTTGCCGATCCTGGTGTCGGAAACGGCGGTCGAGGGGGACGACAGTCATCGCGTGAGCTGGCTTAACGCGGTGGTCGGACTACTTCATACGCTCCGCAACGATGGCGTGCCGGTGGTCGGCCTGGTCTGGTGGCCGCTGTTCGATTTCGTTGATTGGAGTTTTGCGACCGGCGAGCAGGTGATCGAGGAGTTTTATTCGATCATCAACGGCCGCATTTCACCGATCTTTCCACCCAGGCGCGGCGCCGGGATCGATGCTTATTTCCGTCGCATGGGACTTTGGAAACTGGTCTCTGACGGCCCCGATATCCGGCGTGTCGCTACGCCGGCAGCCGAGGCCTATCTTGCCCACACCCGCGCGGCAAAATCAGAGACTGGCCGCTGATCGGCGGCCGAGTGCGAAGGGCTGATGCGTCTCACGCCTCTGCCGCCTCGAACAGTTCGGCCGAGGCGCGATCGAGGAGCGCTTCCATGGCGAGCTTGGCGCCCTTTGGATCGCCGCCCGCGATCGCCTTGTAGACCGCCGCGTGATGCTCATAGGCTGCCTGCCGGCCACCGGGCCCAAGCCGGCGCCTGAGGCTGAAATTGACCTCGAGCAGCGGCTGCAGGATCGTGCTCAGCCGGTCGACCAGCTCATTGCCGCTGGCTGCAAACATGGCGAGGTGAAACGCGACGTCCGCCTCGTAAAATCGATCGGGGTCGTCGACCGCCGCCGCCATTGCGGTCGTCGCCGCCTCAATCCGATCGATCTTTTCGGCCTCGCCGCGCTCTGCCGCGAACTGGGCCGAGGCCGGCTCGATGAGATAGCGGATTTCGAACAGGTCGCGCAGCAGCCGCTGGGGCACCGCCGCCGCTGGGTGCCAGTAGAGCACATCGGCATCGAGCAGGTTCCAGCTCGATCGCGGCTGGACAAAAGTGCCCGCCCGCTTGCGGGCACGGACCATGCCCTTCGCCGCAAGAATCTTTATCGCCTCGCGCACCGTCTGCCGGCTGGCATCGAACCGGTCCTGCAGTTCGCTCTCCCTCGGCAGAGCGGCGCCTTCGGCAAGCTCCCCGCTCGCGATGGCCCTGCCCAGCTCGTGCAGGATGCCGGCGTGGAGGGCCTGGCTCGAATACAGTCTGGAATTCATCGCATACGCATCCTGCCGGGCATGCCTCTGTCGAGAGACGGCCTGTCGCGACCTAGCAAAGCGGCCCTTCCGGCGCCAGCCATCATACAGCGCTCGAAACCACCTTGCACGAATATGTCGGACATAATAGCCTGAGGTTGGTAGGAGAACTCGGACATACGGCATCAGACCGTTCGAGTGAGGAAAAGTTTCGCCTGGTTTCGACCTGAGTCGTCATAGCGAACTATCGTCTCAATAAACGCATGGCGCCCGGGCACGAAAATAGACTTCGTCGACAGTAGAGGAGGAATCTGTCACATGGTCAAATTCAAGCTTGTTACCGGAGCATTGCTGGTCGCGGCCGCGATGCTCGCATCGTCTTCGGTCCATGCGGATGATGTGTCCGCATCGGCACCAAAAGAGATCGTCCCGGCGACGCCGCTGCCCGATCTGCCGCGCAATCAGACGCTGGTGCTTGCCAACGGCATTACCTCGCCGGTTGGCGTGACGAACCCCTGGGTCGTTCCCGGATACACCCACCAGGAAGGCAATGCCTTCATGTGGGAGCCGCTGATGTACTACGGCATTTATGCCGACAAATACATTCCGTGGCTGGCCAAGAGCATGGACTACACCAGCAAGGATTTCACGACGCTCGAGATCAAGCTCAATCCATTGGCGCAGTGGAGCGACGGCACGCCCGTCACAGCCGACGACGTGGTTTATACGTTCGAAGGCCAGATGAAGAACGAGAAGCTGAATTATCATGCCCAGTTCGACCAGTACGTCGACAGCGTGACAGCCAAGGACAAGGAAACCGTCGAGGTCAAGTTCAAGATCCCGGCGCCGCGCTTCAAGTTCGAAGTCCTGACCCTCAAGTTCGACACCGGTATCCCGATCGTACCGAAGGCCTGGGAAGAGAAGCAGAAAGACGTCACGTCGGCCGCCGGCGGCACCGACATTCCCCATTCCGGGCCCTATGACCTCGTCGCCTGGAATGCCACCCAGAAGATCTTCAACCTGCGTGAGAGCTGGTGGGCGATCAAGGCGGGCCTGATGCCGGACCCGGCCGTGAAGCGCGTCGTGCTGGTCAACATCAATGGCGTGCAGATGGATACCGTCGCTCAGCGCATCGTCAACAACGAGATCGATGCCTCGCTGGACATGCGCGCGCAAATCATCGGCAACATTTTGGCGCAGAACCCGAAAGTGCAGTCCTGGACGGGTAACGCCTCGCCTTTCGGCTATCTCGACTGGTGGCCGAACTCGCTGTGGATGAACACCCAGGTCGCGCCCTACAGCGATCCGAATGTTCGCAAGGCGATGTCGCTGGCGATCGACCGCGATAAGATCAACGAGGTGCTCTACGAGGGCGCCAAGATCGCGACGATCTATCCGTTCCCGCTCTACCCGGGGCTGAAGAAGTTTGCGGATTCCCCGGCAGTGAAGGCCGAGGAAGCCAAATACAATCCCGGCGAATTCAACCTCGACAAGAGCGCCGCGCTGATGACCGCGGCTGGGTTCGCCAAGAACGGCGACGGCCTTTGGGAAAAGGACGGCAAAACCGTCAACGCCACGATCGACGGTTTTGAGAGCATTCACTCCGACATCGCGCCTGTGCTGGTCGAAATGCTGAAGAACGCGGGCTTCGACGCTGCGGTCAACTTCGGCACCGACGCCCAGCAGAACATGAACGACGGTGCGCCCGGCCTCTACCTCTTCGGCCACGGCGCCAGCCTCCAGGACCCCTATGCGGCCCTCGAGCTGTTCGACGGCAAATACAGCGCTTCGATCGGCACCTCCGCCGGCAACAATCGCTACTCGCGTTACAAGAACCCCGAGTACGACAAGCTGCTCGACGAGATGGCGCCGCTCGGTTCGGACGATCCAAAGTTCCAGGAAGATGCGGCCAAGGCGCTCGGCATCTACTGGCGTGATACGATCGACATTCCGGTCATCCAGTGGCTGCACCGCATCCCGTACAACAACACGTATTGGACCAACTGGCCGAGCTCGACCAATCCGGCCATGGGTACCAACGGTGCATTCTGGGCGCACACGGGCATGCTCGTGATCACCGACCTGAAGCCCTCAGGCGCAAAGTAGAGCACAGCGGCGGGGTGCGTTCGAACGCACCCCGCTTTCACTTCACCTCAGACGAGCCAACCATGCTGGACCGCACCAATTTCCGCGGCATTTTTGTTATTGTCGTCACCCCGTTCCTCGATGACTCGTCGCTCGATGAGCGAGGCTTGGAACGGACGATGAAATTCTGCGTCGATGCCAAGGTGCACGGCGTTGTGGCCAATGCCATTGCCAGCGAAGGCGGCTATCTCGATCGCGACGAGCGCAAACGCACCGCCAAGATCGCCGTCAATGCCGTCGAAGGCAAGGCGCCTGCGATCGTCGCCGTCTCGGCGATGCACTGGCGGATCGCCGCCGGCTATGCCCGCGACGCTGAGGCAGTTGGCGCCGACGGGATCATGTCGTTCCCGCCGGGTCTTGCGACGCCGGCCGAGGTCAAGGATTACTACCGCGCGTTAAGCGAGGTGACCGGCCTGCCGATGGTCCTCCAGAACTGGTTCGGCCCTGGTGGCAATACGATGAGCCCGCAGCTCATTGCCGAACTCGTCGATGAGCTGCCGACGGTCCGCTTCGTCAAGGAAGAGTCGGCCTATCCGGCGCAGAGCGTCGGCGAAATCATCAAGCTTTGCGGCGACAAGCTCTACGGCGTGATGGGTGGCCGCGGCGGCCGGACGTTGATGGAAGAAGCACGCCACGGCGTGGCCGGTACGATGCCCGCCTGCGAGATCGCCGACGTCCACGTGGCGCTCTGGAACGCCATCGAGGCCAAGGACGAAAAGCTGTCGCGCAAGATCTTCCAGCGGCTCCTGCCGCTCATCGATCTCGAAGCCAGCTACGGCATGGCGATGATGAAAGAGGTGCTCAGGATGCGCGGCGTCGCCAGCACCGTCAATTTCCGCCAGCCCGGTTTCCGCCGGCTCGACCAGCATGCCCTTTCAGAGGCGGCGTTGATCATGGACGATCTCGCCGACTGGATGCTCCCCACCTATTCGCACCGGACCCGATAAATGACCGCAACGATCGAAAACGCCGTCAACCGCCGTTCCGAGCCGACCCAGCTCCGCATCACCGACATGCGGCTGGCCGTCGTCGCGGCCAACTACGATTATCCGATCCTCAGGATCGACACGAACCAGGGCGTCTACGGCCTGGGCGAAGTGCGCGATGCCGGCCACGCCTCGAACGCCCTGCAGTTCAAGTCGATCCTCGTGGGCCAAAATCCCTGCAACGTCGACATGATTTTCAAGGCGATCAAGCGCTTCGGCAATTGGGGTCGCGAAGGCGGCGGCGTCTCGGGCATCGAGATCGCGCTGATGGACCTCATCGGCAAGGTCTATGGCGTGCCCTGCTACCAGCTCCTGGGTGGCAAATACCGCGACCGCGTGCGGCTCTATGGCGATACGCCGACGCCGGACGATCCGACGCCCGAGGATTTTGTCGCAGCCGTCAAAGGGCGGCGGGCGCGTGGCCTGACCTGGATCAAGTTCGACGTGCGTCCCTCATTGTTCGAGACCGGTGAGCACCCGCTGATTGGGCATGATGCGCCGCACGAAACCCAATTCGACATGGGCCACTGGTTCAAAACGCCAATGGCCGGGCGCGGCGTCAAGCTGACCGAGGAGACGATTGAACGCGCCGCGCACGTGGTGTCCGAAGTGCGCGCCGCCGTCGGCAACGACGTGCAGCTTTGCATCGACCATTTCGGCGAAGGTTACCTTACCGGCGACGAGGTGATCCGCCTCGGCAAGGCGCTCGAAAAATACAATCTCGCCTGGATGGAAGACCCGGTATCGCGCTTCGATATCCGTGGCCACAAACTGATCGCCGATACGCTCTTGACCCCGATCGCGGCCGGCGAGGACTGGTACCTCCGGGACGGTTTCCGTGAAGCCATCCGCAATCGCGCCGTCGACATCGTGCACCCGGACCTGCTGACCTCCGGTGGGATGACGGAAACCAAGCTGATGTCCGACGAGGCCGAAGAGGAGGGCATTCCGACGGCGCTGCACTGCGCTGGTTCTCCGATCGGCTTCATGGCCAACATCCACACGGCCGCGGCGATTTCGAGCTTCCTTGCGGTCGAACACCACGGCCTCGACCTGCCGTTCTGGCACAGCCTCGTGACAGGGATCGATCCGGACTACATGGCCGACGGGTACGTAAAGGTGCCGGAAAAGCCGGGCCTCGGCATCGACCTCGACCTCGATGCGATCGAAGCAAACCTCAGGACGCCCGGTACGATGTTCCTGCCCACGGACGAATGGAACACGCCAAAACTCGGCTTTTGGCGGCCCGACAATCGCTGGCCGGAATAGCCGGGAGCGCTGACGATGGCCGATACCGGTCCTTCGACAATTTTGGTGACCGGCGCGGCGGGAAACCTCGGCGGCAAGCTTGTCAGCCACCTCGTCGGACTCCCGTGGGTGCGGAAGATCTATTGCCTCGACGTTCGGCCGATGACCGGCGGTGTCTATGACTCGTCGAAGGTCGCGGCCATCGTTGCCGACCTTGGCGATGCAAACGACCAGCGGTGGTGTGAGGCCGCGGAAAAGGCCGATGCCATCGTCCATTTTGCTGTCCGCAATCCCTCGCCGACCGGCGACTGGAATGACGCAGTCATCGCCGTCGACATGACCGCGAACCTGTTGAACCACGCCAATGGCACCAGCTGCCGGTTCGTCTACGCGTCGTCAAACCACGCGATGGGCGGCTACAAAAACCTCGATCTGAGCAGTATCGGCAAGCTCAGCTCCAAAACGCCGCCATTGCCCGGCACGCCGATGTGGATGCCATCCGGCTACGTTGCGCCGAACATGTATGGCGGTTCGAAACTCGTCGGTGAACGGCTGATCCGGGCCAAGGCAATCGCGTCTGCCGGCACGTTTACGGGCGTGGCGCTCAGGATCGGCTGGTGCTTGTCGGATGATGACGGTCCCGAGCGCATCGGCAGGGACGGGCCAGCCGTGGCCGGCAGTGCGCGGCAGTCGCCCGAAGACTACGCCCGCGACACCACGTGGTACCGCAACATGTGGCTATCCCGCGGTGACTTCACCGCCGAGTTCACCGCGGCCCTTACGGCTGACGCAAATCGCTGGCCCGAGCCCGGTATCGTCGTTAACGCCATGTCGGGCAATCGCGGCATGGTGTGGGATATGGACGAAGCTCGCGATTGGCTCGGCCACATCCCCAAAGACGACGTCTGGACCGCGCTCGGCATCGATCCGCCGCGGCAGTAACAAGCGGTTGCATGTCCTGCACGATCTGTGGTCCTTCAGCGGTCTCTGCGCGCCCATGGACGGCCGCAGCGCCGGTGGAGGACTTCAATGACAGAGCCCGCACGCATCCGAAAAGAAGCCATCGCGCTGCCCTCCGCGCGCCTCGGACCGCCGAGCAACATGCCGCGCTTCAGGTGGCAGCAGCCGATTGCCAACAAGCCGACGCCGCCGAATTTCGGGCTCGCCGACGAGGAGAGTGCCAACGGCTTCAACTGGGGCGAAGACTCGATTTTGCCCTATCAGGTCTCGGACGACTACGACCGCGACGTGCATCCGGCCGAACTCGAATGCCTGGTGATCGAAAATGGTCGGTTGCGAGCCGTCGTTGCGCCGTCGCTCGGCGGCCGGCTCATTGAGCTGAAGGACCTGGCGACCGGTCGTGACCTGGTGTTTCGTAATCCCGTCTTTCAGCCCGCGAACCTCGCCTCGCTGAACGCCTGGTTCTCGGGCGGTATCGAGTGGAACGGACTCATCCCCGGACACACGCCATTCACGTGTTCGCCGGTTTTCGCCGGGGTGCGCAACACGCCACAGGGGCCGATCCTCAGGATCTACGAGTTCGATCGGATCGTCGAAGCGACATGGCAGATTGATTTGTTCCTGCCGGCAGGCTCGACCTGCCTCTTCGCCCATGGCCGCATCGTCAATTCGTCGTCCGAGCCACGGCTGGCCTACTGGTGGACTAACATCGCCGCGCCGATGGGGCAGGGGACCCGCGTCCTGAGTCCTGCCGACTATTCGATCGAGCACATCTGGCCCGGCAACAATCTCGGCCGTTGCGATTTTCCACGGGAAGGCTGGGACGCCTCGTATCCCGACAATTGGGAGAATGCGACGTCGGTATTTTTCCGCGCGCCAACCGCCCCACGACTCTTCGTCATGTCGGTCGATCGCGAAGGATATGGCCTGGCACAGACCAGCACGAGCGAGATGCATGGCCGGAAATTCTTCTATTTCGGCAGCGCGGCCGGCGGCCAGAACTGGATGGATTACCTGTCACTTCCGGGCGAGGGCAAATATCTCGAGATCCAAAGCGGCATCGCGCCGACGCAGAACCAGCGATTTGTACTGGCGGGCGGCGAGGAACGGGATTGGACGGAGGCGTTTTCCCCGGTCAGCCTTGACCCGGCGCAGGCGCATGCCGCCGACTACGGAACAGCAGTGTCGCACGCAGCGGGAGTGGTGAACGAGTCCGTTTCTGCCGAAGAGCTTGCGCGCATCGACCGCTTCCTCCGCGAACAGTCCCGCCTGCCGCTCGACGTTCGCCACTCGGCCGGCGCGCCGTGGGGCGCGCGCCAGGAACTGCTGACCGGTCATCAGCTAGCAAGCGGGCTGGATTTTAGCGTGGACCTGCTCGGCGATTGCTGGGACGACCTTGCCCGCGATGTCCCGATATCAGCCGAAAACCTCGGTGCCGTTCCCCAGGGCATTGCCGTCTCGAACCTGTGGATCGACCGCGTCGCCGCCAATGCCGATGAGCATGGCGCGACTTGGCTGCACACGCTCATCCTTGCGACGGCGCTTCTTGATCGGGGCGAAGTTGAAGACGCGAAGGCCGAGGTCGACCGCTCGCTGGCCCTGCGACCGAGCTGGCCTGCCTATCGGCTGAAGGCGCTCATGAGCACCGATTTCGACGTAGCGTCGGAGGCGTATCTGCGCGCGTGGGAAACCAACGAAGCGCCGCCCGAGCTCGCGGTCGAAATCGCTGCCTACCTTATGCGTGCCGAGCGTTCGGCCGAGCTGAAGACCTTCGTCGACACCCTGCCATCGGCCGTTCGTGACAACGAGCGCATTGTTCTTGGGCGCGCCGTCGTCGCAGCAAATGATGGGCAGTTCGATGAACTCGAACGGCTGCTGATGAGCCGCCAGTTTGCTACCATTCGCGAGGGCGAAACGCTGCTCTCGGACCTCTGGGTCCCCCTCAGGCGCGGCCGGTTGGAGGCCGAGCTGGGGCGGCCGCCAACGGCCGAAGAAATTCACGCGGACCTGGCAGCGCATCCTTTGCCGCGTGCCCTCGACCTCCGCATGCACGTCCTCGAGGACACTTCCGCCTAAACCGATACGACCGCCCCAGCGCTGTGCGCGGCAACCGACGCGGCGATCCGGTTGAGCATCGCTTCGTCGACCGGAACGCCGATAGCGCGTAGCGCGAGGACGATTGCGCCCACTGAACCATCCGTCACGGTGCGGATATCGGGTTCGAGACCCGCTTGGCGGACAACCTCGGCGATCGCGCCTGCAAGGCCGTTGAGGTGGGCGATCACGCCGCCGCCGAGGACAACCGGTCCGGGCACTGACGGGTCGAATGCGATGGTGAAGTCGCGGACGAGATAGCGCTCGGCTTCGGCGATCAGGGCATCGGCGACAGCGTCGCCGCGATGCGCGATGACCAGCGGAGCAAAACGCGCCAGTTCGATCGGGCGTAGCGCATAAATGGCGTCGATAAACAATCGCAGCGGCAGGGATCGTCCCTGGACGCCGTCGCCGCCGTTCGGAATTTTCAGGGCATCGAGCAGGGCAGGCGTCAGTGCCGTCTGCTCGCCACGCCCTTCCATCTCGGCGACAGCGGCTTTGGCGGCCTCGTGGCCCAGCCAATAGCCCGAACCGAGATCGCCGAGCTGCCACCCAGCCAGATCGACGACCCGGTCAATCTCGCCGCCGCGTATCCGGATCACCCCCGCACCCGTACCCGCCACAACGCAATAGCCGTCCATCGCGGGCGTGATCGAGGCGAACATCGCCAGCAGGTCACCGGCAAAGACGATGTCGCCACTCAGGCCGAGCCGGCGGAACGCCTCCTCGAGCCGGGCCAATGCCACATGCGCCTGCGGACCGGCGAGGGCAATCTGGGCGACGACGATGTCGAACGGCCCGCCACCGGCATCGGCGACCGCCGCCTCGACGGCGGCAATGATCGACGCTGCCGCGAAGTCGGGATTGTTCGAAGCCGGGTTGCCGCCGCGGCTGCGGCCTTGACCGAGGCAGTTACCCGTTCGGTCGACGAGGTAGGCCCGCGATGTCGAGCCACCAACATCGATGGCGAGTAGAACTTCCCCCATTCCTTCATCGCCTCACTTGCATTCGCCAAACCCGCTGGCTAAGAATTGTTTTCACCAGTCTGCCGTGTCCAGCCGAGAATAATTTTCAGTCCGGGGTCGTAGCATAGCATGCCGCCTACCGCCAAGAAGCTGAGCGTTCTGGATCGCATCACGACCTACCGGTCGCAGATGCCGGCGACGATTGCCAAGATCGCGGCGGTGCTGATCGACGACCCGCGGGCGCCGCTCGACCTCTCGATTACCGAACTCGCCAAGCGGGCAGGCACTTCGGCGGCGAGCGTCACGCGCTTCTGCCGGATGATCGGCTATCGCGGTTATGCGCCGCTGCGCGTCGGGATCGCCGAGGAGCTGGGCCGCGGCGACGCACAAGCGACCTGGATGCACGACATCGGCCGCTCGCTGGGCCCCCATGATGCACCTGACGAAATCCGGCGCACGCTCCTCAATACCCAGGTTCTGTCGCTGCAGACCACAGCTGGACTGCTCGACATGTCGACCGCCATGCGGGCCGCCAAGGCAATCAGCAAAGCCCGCCATCTTGATGTTTACGGCGTCGGCGGCAGCGCTCTGACAGCCCTTGAGATCGAGGCGCGGCTCTATCGCATCGGCATCAACGTCCATACCTGGGCCGAGGTCCACGATGGGCTGACCAGCGCTGCCATTCTCGGCAAGGATTGCGTCGCCATCGGCGTCTCCAACACCGGCCGCACCAATGAGACGATCCAGATGCTGGCGCGGGCCAAGGCATCGGGCGCCTACACGGTGGCGATGACCGGCAATCCGTCCTCCCCGCTGGCGCGCATAGCCGACGACGTGCTGATCGCGGCGTCGCCGGATGGCTATTTGCAGCCGGCTGATCTCACCGCGAGGCATTGCCAGTTGTTCGTGGTCGATCTGCTCTATCTCCTCGTGGCGCAGTCGAATTTCGAGCACACCACGCGGCTCCTGGCAGCGTCAGGCGCTGCGGTCGCCTCGCACCGGCGGCCAATACGGGGCGCGAACTTTTCCCAACCGGCAGTACGCCGGACGGCAGCAGCCTAAATATCAATGGAACAGCGGACACTATGAGCAACCTGACCGAGCAATACCTCAACGAAGTCAAGACGCGCCTGGACCGGGTCGCTGCAACGCCCGCCCCGATCGCCGCAGCGGTAGCCGCGATTGCCGACGCGCTCGAGGCAGGCGGGGTAGTTCAGGCCTTCGGGACCGGGCACTCGGAAGCATTCGCGATGGAGATTGCCGGCAGGGCAGGCGGCCTTATCGCCACCAACCGGATTCCGCTGCGCAACCTCGTCATGCGTGGGGGCCGCGACATCTCGGTGCTCAATGGCGGCGCGCTCGAACAGGATCCGACCATCGTCGAAGATCTGCTCAGCCTGACCGATCTCAACCCGAATGACATCTTCATCATCGCCTCCAATTCCGGCGTCAACGGCTCGATCGTCGGCATGGCGCTTGCCGCCAAGGCACGCGGCCACAAGGTCATCGCGGTAACGAGCCTTATCCACACCAACGGGGTGCCCACCAAGCATCCAAGCGGCAAACGGCTGAGCGAAGTCGCCGACATCGTCATCGACAACCTGGCGCCCTACGGCGACTCGACACTGAAGATCGATGGCGGCATCGGCGTCGGCGCCGTCTCCTCGCTCACCGCCGCCTTTATCGCGCAACTCATCACCATAGGCGTCACCGAGACCATGCAGGCGCGCGGCAAGACGCCGCCAGTCTATCTTTCAGCAAATATTCCGGGCGGCGAAGAACACAATCGTGTTCTCGAGGACGTCTACGGCAACCGAATCCGGCGGGAGGCTTGAGGGCCCTTTCGGGCAACCAGCAAAAGCCGTCGCGAAGACTGCAAGACTAGAAGCAAAGGGAGAGACGAATGACTATCGACAAAACGACTTTTGACCGCCGGACTTTCATGAAAGGAACGGCTGCCGCAGCCGCGGCATTGCCGCTCGGCGGACTCCTGGGCTCGACCGCGCTGCCCGCCGGCGCCTTCGCGCAGGATGCCGCCAATCCGTTCAGCGTCGCCGACGGCTCGACCGTCGACGCGGTGATCTTCAACGGTGGCTACGGCATCGATTACGTGCAGTTCGCCGCCGACATCATGCAGAAGACGCATCCCAAGGTGACGGTGAAGGTTGCGCCGTCCACCAAGATTGCCACGGAACTGCAGCCGCGCTTCATCGGCGGCAATCCGCCGGACCTGATCGATAACTCCGGTGCCGACGCCATCGGGTTCAGCGCCATCATCGACCAGCTCGAGGATATGAACAGCGTTCTCGACGCGCCGAACCTCGAAGGCACGAAAATCCGCGACACGCTGTTCGGCGGCGTCGAGGCGCCCGGCACCTTCGGCGACAAGTTCGTGGCGCTCAACTACGTCATGACGGTTTACGCCTTGTGGTATTCGCAGAGCCTGTTCGAGACCAATGGCTGGACCCCGCCGACCACCTGGGCTGAAGCCAAGGACCTCGGTGCCAAGGCCAAGGCGAAGAACCTCTACCTCTTCGGTTGGGGCAAGGAAGCGGCGACCTACTACCAGACCACCTGTATCGCCTCTGCCATCAAGGAAGGCGGCGACGAGGTTCGTCTCGCCCTCGACAACATCAAGCCGGGCTGCTGGTCGCTGCCGGCCGTACAGGCGGTGTTCACCGCTTTGTACGACATCATCCAGGCCGGCTACATGAAGCCGGGCGGTTCGGGCACGCAGTTCACCGCCGCCCAGGCTCAATGGTCGAACGACGAATCCTTCCTGCTTTATCCCTCGGGCTCGTGGATCGAGAACGAGATGAAGAAGGCGACCAAGGACGGCTTCAAGATGACCGGCATTCCGGAACTCTCGGTGTCGGACAACGGCAAGCTGCCCAAGACCGCCCTGCACGCGACCGCGGGCGAGCCGTTCGTCATCCCGACGTCCGGTCCGAACGTCGCCGGCGGCAAGGAACTGATGCGTACCATGTTGTCGAAAGACGCCGCGACGAACTTCGTCAAGACGCGTCTTGCCCCGACCATCGTCAAGGGCCTCGTGCCTGCCGACGGGTTCGGCTCGACGGCTCTCGTCTCGCAGAACAAGATGCTCGCCGACGCCGGCAAGGACGTGTTCAGCTGGAACTTCGTCGATCTCTACGGCACCAACGCCGACCAGCTCGTCGTGTGGAACAGCTTCCTCGACGGCAAGACCAATGTCGCCGACTTCACGGCGGCGCTGCAGAAGATCACCGACGCCGTCTACAACGACTCCTCGGTCACCAAGGTTGTCGTGAAGTGACGGTAAGCACGGTGGCGAGAGCGCCCGCCCTCAAAAAGTGGACGTTGCCGAGCTTCGAGAAGACCAGCTTCATGCTGGTCTTCCTCGGGGTTCCGCTCGCGATCTATCTGATTTTCGTGATCTCGCCTTTCGTGCAGGCCTTCTACTATTCGATGACCGACTGGTCGGGCTTCTCCAAGAAGATGAACTTCGTGGGCCTGACCAACTACCTCAACCTGCTGCATGACGACGTCTTCCTCAAAGCCGTCGCCAACAGCATTGTTCTGGTAGTGATCCTGCCGCCGGTCGTCATCGTTTTGTCGATGACGTTGGCAACGCTGGTTACGGTCGGCGGGGTGAGCCGCGGGGAAATCCGCGGTCTCACCCACTCCGGCATCTACCGCGTCATTTCGTTCTTTCCCTACACGGTGCCAGCGATCGTCATCGGTATCGTCTGGGCGCAGATGTACGACCCCTCGAGCGGGTTGCTGAACGGCATCCTGACCGGGATCGGGTTCAACGGCTTCAAATCGTTCCCCTGGCTCGGTGAAGAGCGCACCGCCATGGGCGCCTCGATCTTCGTAATCGTCTGGTCGATGGTCGGCTTTTACATGGTGTTGTTCGTCGCGGCGATCAAAGGCATCCCCGGGGAGGTCTACGAAGCCGCGCGCGTCGATGGCGCGGGACGTGTGCGCACAGCCATCAGCATCACGGTGCCGATGATCCGGGACACCATCCGCACCGCCTATATATACCTGGGCATTCTGGCGCTCGATGCCTTCGTCTACATGCAGGCGCTGAACTCGAATGGCGGCCCCAACAACTCGACGCTGGTGATCTCGCAGGACCTGCTGAACACCGCCTTCAAAAAGGGCAAGTTCGGCTATGCGAGCTCGATGGGCGCGACGCTCGCCATCATCACCCTCGTCTTTGCCGCGCTGGTGTTTTTGGTCTTTTATCTCACCGGCGAACGATCATCGCGGAAGTCGAAGCCTGCGGCGCTTTCGGCCCCGCTGGCCGCGGCCGGCGCCGATGACCCGCCGCCAACCCGCGTTCTGCATGCGACCCCGAAGCCGACGATCTGGACGGACAAAACCGTCGCCGTCATTTCGCACGTGGCGTTGATCGCCTGGTCGGTCATCGTCTGTGCGCCGCTGCTCTGGGTGCTCATGTCGTCGTTCAAGACGACAAGCCAGATCTTTGCCTCTCCCTTCTCGCTGCCGACGAGCTGGAATTTCGACAACTACGTTTCAGCCTGGACGACGGCGAGTATCGGGACGTACTTCGTTAACACGGTGATCGTCGTCGCCAGCGCCCTGGTCATCGTTATGGTGCTTGGGGCCATGTGCGCCTATGTGCTGGCTCGCTTCGAGTTCAGGGGCAGCAGGTTCATCTACTACGCGATGCTCGCCGGCCTCACGTTTCCGATCTTTCTCGCCGTCGTGCCGCTGTTTCTCACCCTCCGGAATTTCGGCATTCTGAACACGCTGCCGGGGCTCATCATCACCTATGTGGCCTTCGCCCTGCCGTTCACGGTGTTCTTCCTCCATGCCTTCTTCAAAGGCCTGCCGCAGGAGGTTGCCGACGCGGCGGCGATCGATGGCGCCGGGCCGTGGCGGACGTTCTTCCAGATCATGTTGCCGATGGCCCGCCCCGGCATGGCATCGGTCGCGATCTTCAATTTCCTCGGGCTGTGGAACCAGTTCCTGCTACCGGTCGCCCTCAACACCATCCCCGGACACTACGTGCTGTCGCAGGGCATGGCTTCGTTCGCCTCGCAGGCCGGGTACGCCGTCAATTTCGGCGACCTCTTCGCCGCCGTGGTGATCACCGTGCTGCCGGTTCTGGTCACCTACATCATCTTCCAGCGGCAGTTGCAGGGATCCGTTTCTCCCGGTCTGCTGAAGTAGCAACGCCCGCTAGGCGGCAGACACCTTGGCGATGAACGCGGCGACATATCGCTCGATCTCCTCGGGAGGGAGTTCGTAGCGGGCCGCCGCGTCGGCAACACCCAGATTGCCGCTGATGACGAAGGCGCGGAGGCCCGTCCGGGCCAGGCCAAGCGCTTGGACGATGCTGAGGCCGCCAACGACCTGCACTGAGGCCGCGCCGCCAACGGCGTCGAAGACGGCGCGCGCGACGTCTGCCAGATAGCTCGATTGATGCAACGCGGGGGTGGCACGCCGCGCGTCGAGCTGGAGGTGAATGCCGACTCCGTCGACGCCCGCATCGAGCATGCGGCGCGCCACATCGACCGCTTGCTGCTCGGGCCCCTGCTGCGGCAGCAGAATATCGGCGAACACCAGCCGTGGCATATCGGGGTTTGCCTCGCGATATTCGTCGCGAACGGCGCAGATGTTTTTCGCGCTATCGACGCCGGCAAGGGCCAAGAAGTCGATGATGTTTCCGCCGCCCTCGAAAACCGCGCGCGCCTCGCCCGCGCCGCCATCCATGGTCTTCATGTCCGCAAGCAGCAGTGCATCCGGGAAATGCTGCCGGAACGCCGGCACGACGTTCAGTACACCTTCGAACTTGAGCAGAGGCGTTCCCATTTCCACCAGCGTCACGCCTGCCGCCAGAGCCGCCTGCGCAACGACAAGCCCTTGCTTGAGCGTGCCGGTATCGACCGATATCTGGAACGTGTACTGGTTCCGCATCAGGTCGCGCACGCGCCGCGACGCCGCTGGCAGGCTTTGCTGAGCTGTCGATGGCATCTGGTTGCTCCTCCGGGTCAGACGGCAATCTTCTTACTGCGTCTTGCGGTGGGAGGCATAGGCGGTGCAGACAAGGTCCGGCGAGGTTTCGCCAGCGTCATTTGGAGTGCACCTGATGAAGAAGATCGGTTTTCTGTCGTTCGGCCACTGGACGCCCTCGCCGCATTCGGCGACGAAGTCGGCCGCCGACGCGCTCCTGCAGTCGATCGACCTCGCCGTAGCGGCTGAAGAGCTTGGGGCTGACGGAGCATATTTCCGCGTACACCACTTCGCCCGCCAGCTCGCCTCGCCGTTCCCGCTGCTTGCCGCCGCCGGCGCCAAGACCAGCCGCATCGAGCTCGGCACGGCAGTCATCGATATGCGTTACGAAAACCCGATGTACATGGCCGAGGATGCCGGCGCCGCCGACCTCATTGCCGGCGGCCGGCTGCAGCTCGGCATCAGCCGCGGCTCGCCCGAACAGGTGATCGATGGCTGGCGCTATTTCGGCTATGTCCCGCCAGAGGGAAAGAGCGATGCCGACATGGCACGTGACCATGCCGAAGTCTTTCTCGAGCTACTGGGCGGAAAGGGTTTTGCGCAGCCCAATCCGAGGCCGATGTTCCAAAACCCGCCCGGCCTGCTGCGCCTCGAACCGCATTCGCCCGGTCTGCGCGAGCGCATCTGGTGGGGCGCCGCCACCACTGCGACAGCGCAATGGACGGCCAGGCAGGGGATGAACATGCAAAGTTCGACGCTGGTTTTCGATGAGAGCGGCAAGCCGTTCCACATCCAGCAGGCCGAGCAGATCAGAGCTTATCGCGAGGCTTGGAAGGCGGCCGGGCACACCCGCGAGCCACGCGTTTCGGTCAGCCGGTCGATCTTCGCCCTCGTCGACGATCGTGATCGCGCCTATTTCGGCAACAACGACAGCGAGGACCACTTCGGCTACATCGAGCCGGAACGCCGCGCGGTATTCGGGCGGAGCTATGCTGCCGAACCGGATGTCCTCATCAAGGAACTGGCCGAGGACACCGCGATTGCCGAAGCCGATACGCTGTTGCTGACCGTGCCCAACCAGCTCGGCGTCGATTACAACGCCCACGTCATCGAGGCCATACTGACCCACGTCGCGCCGGCCCTCGGCTGGCGCTGACGTCGACTCGCAACGTAAGCCTGCGCGGAGAGCGCTGCTCTCAACGAATGTTGTCGCACAAAACTGCCGTGCCGGTGGCAGCCATCCTTGGCGAGATCGCCGGAGGCCGTGCTCGGCCTGCGCCAGATTGCTGATGCGCATCGGCGAGCGCGGCGAGAATAGCCATGGGCAACAGCCGATGTCGTCCGTCTGCCGCATCATCGAACTCGGTAGGCAGCGCCGGGTGACGCGAGAGCGAGCAGAACCACTCGCCATCGTCGACCTCGAGCCGCCGCAGGCTCCATTCGGGCGCTTCGATGTCTACGAGCGCCAGCGCGGCCTCAATCCACGCGCCAGCCGCCACCAGGCTGACGATGTTCCTCGTCTTCGCGTCGACCCCGACGGGAGGAAACGCCGCGCAATCCTTGCTTATGGCCTTCATCGCTTCGGCGGCGACGTTGATGGCAGCTGAGGCTTCATATGCTGCTGCAACGTCTCGTTCTGATCTGATGCTTTGCAACATCGTCGCCTCCGGCTTCGTCCTTGTGGATGTCCAAAGATGCGCTGGACGGGCATAAAGAAGCGAGGCGAGGCGGCCCGCTGCCGCATAAAGTTGTCGTATATGCCAGCTGGCGTCGGCCATTCTCCCAAGTATTGTCGCGCCAATCGGGCGGCATCGCCGTTCTTGCCCACTTGTTGCTTTGGCAAGCTAAGTAGAAGCCGCAGCGTGCGCCGAAAATCCGGGCGCGTCTTTATGAGATTCCTATATCTCCGCTAACCGAGCCGTATCGAAAACCTACGCCATCAGGCGCAATTGTCCCCCTGTAACGGCGGATGAATACCGGAGCCGGGTTGATTGCAGATGGGCTTCCCCAGTTGCATGGCCCGGCGTCCGCCTATCGTTTTCGTCGGAAGGAACATCCCGTGCTCGACATCGCCATGCTGGCCCTCGGCATCGTCTTTTTCGTCGTCACCATCGCCTACGCTTATGCGTGCGATCGGCTCTGAGGAGGCTCTCATGATTTTCGACTACGCGCTCTCCGGCCTCGTTGTTGTGGGCCTGCTCGTCTACCTCACCTACGCTCTGCTACGGCCCGAGCGGTTCTAGGGGATAATCATGACCGTTGTCGGCTGGATCCAGATCATCCTCTATTGCGCGATCATCGTCGCGATCACCCCCTTTCTCGGCGACTACATGACGCGCGTCTTCAACGGCGAGCGGACCTGGCTGTCGCCCGTACTGCGGCCCGTCGAAGGGGCGATCTACTGGGCAGGCGGCGTCGACCCGAGGAAAGAGCAGCATTGGCTGACCTATACGGTCGGCATGCTGCTGTTCCACGTGTTCGGCACCCTCGTCATTTACCTCGTGCTGCGGTTGCAGGGCTTTCTGCCGTTCAACCCCGCCGGCATGGGACCGGTCGCGCCCGACCTCTCGTTCAATACGGCGATCAGCTTCATCACCAACACCAACTGGCAGAACTACGGCGGTGAAGGCACCATGTCGTATCTCAGCCAGATGCTGGCGCTCGCCCACCAGAACTTCCTCTCGGCAGCGACCGGCATCGTCCTTGCCATGGTGCTGATCCGTGGCTTCGCCCGTCATTCGGTCAAGACGATTGGCAATTTCTGGGTCGATATCACCCGCTGCACGCTCTACATCCTGCTGCCGATCTGCGTGGTCTTCACGCTGTTCCTCGTCTGGCAGGGCATCCCGCAGACGCTCGGTGCCTACGTCAACGCCACGACGCTCGAGGGCGCCAACCAGACCATCGCGGTCGGTCCCGTCGCCTCGCAGGTCGCGATCAAGATGCTGGGCACCAACGGCGGCGGCTTCTTCAACGCCAACGCCGCTCATCCCTTCGAAAACCCGACGGCACTCAGCAACTTCGTGCAGATGATTTCGATCTTCGCCCTTGGCGCAGCCATGACCAATGTTTTCGGCCGCATGGTCGGCAATCAGAAGCAGGGCTGGGCGATCCTTGCCGTGATGGGCGTGCTGTTCATCGCCGGCGTCGCGGTCTGCTACTGGGCCGAAGCCAACGGCACGACCATGCTCAACACGCTTGGCCTCATCGGCGGCAACATGGAGGGCAAGGAAGTCCGCTTCGGCATTGCCGCGTCCTCGCTGTTTGCCGTGATCACCACCGCTGCCTCATGCGGCGCCGTCAACGCCATGCACGACAGTTTTACGGCGCTCGGCGGCATGATCCCGCTGATCAATATCCAGCTCGGCGAAATCATCATCGGCGGCGTCGGCTCGGGCCTCTACGGCATGCTGCTGTTCGTCATCGTCTCGATTTTCGTCGCTGGGCTCATGGTCGGCCGCACCCCGGAATATGTGGGGAAGAAGATCGAGTCCAAGGAAGTGAAGATGGCTATGCTTGCCATTCTCGTCCTGCCGCTGATGTATCTCGGCTGGGCGGCGGTGGCCGCGGTCGTGCCGTTCGGCACCTCCCAACTCGGCAATGCCGGCCCGCACGGCTTCTCCGAGATGCTCTACCTCTTCACCTCGAGCACCGGCAATAACGGCTCGGCCTTCGGCGGCATCTCGGCCAATACCCTGTTCTATAATCTGACGGGGGCCATGGCGATGTTCGTCGGCCGGTTCTGGATGATCATTCCGGCAATGGCCATCGCCGGGTCACTCGCGGCCAAGAAATCGGTTCCTGCGTCGGCGGGCACGTTCCCGACGACGGGCGGCCTCTTCGTCGGCCTCGTTGTGGGCACCATTCTCATTGTGGGCGGGCTGACATTCTTCCCGGCCCTGGCCCTCGGTCCCATCGTCGAGCACATCGCGATGACCGCCGGCAAGCTGTTCTGATCGGAGCAATTCCAATGGAATCTTCAACCCTTCGCAATCGGGCGCCCTTGCGCGCGCTGGTCGATCCGGCGGTCGTAGGGCCCGCCATCCGGGCGGCCTTCCTGAAACTCGATCCGCGGCTCATGGCCAAGAATCCGGTCATGTTCGTGCTCGAAATGGTCACCGCCCTGACGACGGTCATCCTGGTGAAGGATATCGTCACCGGTAGCGGGTCGCTCGGCTTCGAGTTCCAGATCGTCCTCTGGCTCTGGTTCACGGTGCTCTTCGCCAACTTCGCCGAAGCCATCGCCGAAGGTCGCGGCAAGGCGCAGGCGGATGCGCTCCGCAAGCAGCGTACAGAAACGACGGCCAAGCTGCTCAAGGGCGACAGCCGGGACTTCAGCCTCGTGCCGGGCGCTGGCCTCAAGGTCGGCGATATTGTGCTTGTCGAAGCCGGCGACATCATTCCCTCGGATGGCGAAATCGTCGAGGGCGTAGCATCCGTCAACGAAGCGGCGATCACCGGCGAATCCGCGCCCGTGATCCGCGAGTCGGGCGGCGATCGCTCCGCGGTCACCGGTGGCACGCAGGTGCTGTCAGACTGGATCCGCGTACGCATCACCGCTGCTGCCGGCTCGACCTTCCTCGACCGCATGATCAAGCTGGTCGAAGGCGCCGAGCGGCAGAAGACGCCGAACGAAATCGCTCTCAACATCCTACTCATCGGCCTCACGATCATCTTCGTCTTCGCGACGGTGACGATTCCCTTCTACGTCGCCTATGCGGGCGGCACGATCTCGGTGGTGATCCTTGTTGCGCTGTTCGTCACGCTGATCCCGACGACCATCGGCGCGCTGCTCTCGGCAATCGGCATTGCTGGCATGGACCGGCTCGTACGCTTCAACGTGCTTGCCGTTTCCGGCCGCGCGGTGGAGGCAGCCGGCGACGTCGATACGCTGCTGCTCGACAAGACCGGCACGATCACCCTCGGCAACCGCCAGGCCACCGAGTTCCGGCCGATCCGAGGCGTCACCGAGGCCGAACTGGCCGATGCCGCCCAGATGGCCTCGCTGGCCGACGAAACGCCGGAAGGCCGCTCGATCGTCGTGCTCGCCAAGGAGAAATACGGCATCCGCGGCCGCGAGGTTGGCGAGGTGCAGGCAAGCTTCATTCCGTTCACCGCCCAGAGCCGCATGAGCGGCGTCGAAATCGGCGGCGAATCCGGAAGTTCCTGGATCAGGAAGGGCGCTGTCGACTCGATCCTCAACTTCGTCGGGGCCGGTAAAACCGCCCCTGCCGAAGCCGTTCGCGAAATTCGCGAAATCGCTGACTCCGTCGGCAAGGCCGGCGGCACGCCGCTTGCCGTCGCCAAGGACGGTCGGCTGCTCGGTATCATCTACCTTAAGGACATCATCAAGGGCGGCATCCGCGAACGGTTCGCCGAACTGCGCCGGATGGGCATCAAGACGGTGATGATCACCGGCGACAACCCGATGACCGCGGCTGCCATTGCCGCCGAAGCCGGTGTCGATGACTTCCTCGCCCAGGCGACGCCTGAGGATAAGCTAAAGCTGATCCGCGACGAGCAGGCCAAGGGCAAACTCGTCGCCATGTGCGGCGACGGCACCAACGACGCCCCGGCGCTCGCTCAGGCCGATGTCGGCGTTGCGATGAACACCGGCACTCAGGCGGCGCGCGAGGCCGGCAACATGGTGGACCTCGATTCCAACCCGACCAAGCTCATCGAGATCGTGGAGATCGGCAAGCAGTTGCTGATGACGCGCGGTTCGCTGACGACCTTCTCGATCGCCAACGACGTGGCGAAATATTTCGCCATCATCCCGGCGATGTTCGTCGCCTTCTATCCGCAGTTGCAGGTGCTCAACATCATGCAGTTGCACACCCCGCAAAGCGCTATCCTGTCGGCCATCATCTTCAACGCGCTGATCATCATCGCGCTGATCCCGCTGGCCCTCCGCGGCGTCGCCTACCGGCCGATCGGCGCTGCCCAATTGCTGCGCCGCAACCTGCTGATCTACGGCCTCGGCGGCGTGATCATTCCGTTCATCGGCATCAAGGTGCTCGATCTGTTGATCACCGCCTTGCACCTGGCCTGAGGAGGCCTCCATGTTGAAAGAAATCCGTCCGGCACTCGTGCTGCTCATCGCCCTGACGCTGATCACCGGCCTCATCTATCCCTTGGCGATGACCGGCATCGCCGGCGCCATCTTCCCCAACCAGGCGCAGGGCAGCCTGATCACCGAGAACGGCAAGGTGGTCGGCTCGAGCCTCATCGGCCAACAGTTCACTGCCGACAAGTATTTTCACGGCCGCCCGTCGGCGACCACCGGCACCGATGCCAAGGGCAACACGGTGCCGCAGCCGTATAACGCCTCCAATTCGATGGGTTCGAACCTCGGGCCGACCAGCAAGGCGCTGTCCGACCGGGTCAACGGCGATTATGCAAAACTCCATGCGGAGAACCCGAACATTCCGGTGCCGGTCGATCTTGTGACCACCTCAGGCAGCGGCCTCGATCCGGATATCTCGCCGGAAGCTGCGGCATTCCAGGTGCCACGCATCGCCAAGGCCCGTAATCTGACGGCGGATCAGGTGCAACAGCTCGTGCAGCAGCATACCGAAGGCCGGCTGCTGGGCCTCATCGGCGAACCCCACGTCAACGTTCTCGGGCTAAACTTGGCGCTTGACCAGTTGGCGGCGAAGTAGGACGGCGTTTGGTGAACTCTCGACGTGAGAACCGATGACAGAAGATTGGTCTCGTCAGGACAGGCGCCCCTCGCCGGAGGCTTTGCTCGAAACGGCAAGGCTTGAAGACAGCCCCCACGGCAAACTCAGGATTTTCGTGGGGGCGGCGCCGGGCGTGGGCAAGACCTACGCCATGCTGCAGGCGGCGCAGGCGCGCAAGGCCGACGGCGCCGACATTATCATCGGCGTGGTCGAGACGCATGGCAGGAAAGAAACCGAGGCCCTCGTAGGGGGCCTCGAAGTGTTTCCGCGCCAGCGCATCGAATACAAGGGCCAGTGGCTCGAGGAGATGGACCTCGACGGCCTGATCAAGCGCCATCCGAAGATCGCCATCGTCGACGAGCTGGCGCACACCAACGCCCCGGGCAGCCGCCACCCGAAGCGCTATCAGGATGTCCTGGAGCTCCTCGAAAACGGCATCAGCGTTTATACCGCCGTCAATATTCAGCACATCGAGAGCCTCAACGATGTCGTGGCGCAGATCACCCACGTCCGGGTGCGCGAAACAGTGCCCGATGCCGTCTTCGATCGCGCCGATGCGGTCGAGCTCATCGACCTGACGCCCGACGACCTGATTCAACGTCTCAAGGAAGGCAAGGTTTACGTCCCCGATCAGGCGCAGCGCGCCCTCGAACAGTTCTTTTCGCCCGCCAATCTGACGGCGCTGCGCGAGCTGGCGCTGCGCCGCACGGCTGAGCGGGTGGATGACCAGTTGCTGACGCAGATGCAGGCGCGGGCGATTCCTGGGCCATGGGCCGCCGGCGAACGGGTGCTGGTCTGCATCAGCGAAGATCCGCGTGCCGCTGGGCTGGTGCGCTACGCCAAACGCCTTGCCGACCGGCTGCATGTCCCCTGGACCGGGCTTTACGTCGAAAGCCGCCGGAGCGTGCAGCTTACCGAGGAGCAGCGCGACCGCCTTGCCGACACGCTGCGACTCGTCGAGACGCTTGGCGGTGAGCCGGTGACGATTCCCGACAGTGATCGGCGCATCGCCGACAACGTCATCGGCTTCGCCGAAGCCAACAACATCGCCCACATCATCATCGGCAAATCGACCCGGACATTCTGGTTCGAGTGGATGCACGGTTCGGTCGTGCACGAGCTGGTGCGCAAGGCGGGGAACATCAGCGTTCATGTCATTGCGGGCACCCAGGAAGATGCAGGCCCCGCGCGACCGGTCAATGCCGGCGCCGCGCCGCGGCAGGTTCAGGTCCGGCCTTATCTCGGCGCGCTCCTGGCCGTTGCGGTGGCGCTCGGCGCCGGCCTGCTGATCGAGCCGTGGCTCGGCTACGAAAGCGCCAACCTCGTCTTCCTGACTGCCGTCGTCGGCATTGCGGCTCGCTTTGGCCTGGGACCGTCGCTACTGGCCAGCGTCGCGGCGTCGCTCTGCTACAACTTCTTCTTCCTGCCGCCGGTCTATACGTTCACCATCACCGACCCGACCAACGTCGCGGCGTTCTTCTTCTTCATCGTGATGGCGGTGATCGTCTCCAACGTTGCGGCACGCGGCCGCACGCTTGCTGTCGCCGCGACGGCGCGTGCCCGCACAACCGACCAGCTCTATGCCTTCAGCCGGAAACTGGCGGGCATTGGCACGCTCGACGACGTGCTCTGGGCCATGGCCTACCAGATCGCCTCGATGCTCAAGGTGCGGGTGGTGCTGTTGCTCCCCACCGAGGCCGGGGAACTCGCTGTAAAGGGCGCTTATCCCCCTGAGGATTTTCTCGACGATGCCGATCTTGCCGCGGCGCGCTGGGCCTTCCAGAGCAACCGCTCGGCCGGACGCGGCGCCGACACGCTGCCGGGGGCCAAGCGGCTGTTCCTGCCCATGCGCACCGATCGCGGCGTGCTCGGCGTTATCGGCATCGACAACGATCGGAGTGGGCCGATCTTTACACCTGACCAGCGGCGCCTGCTCGATGCGCTGATCGACCAAGGCACCGTCGCCATCGAGCGCGTCCGCCTCGTCGAGGACATGCAGGGCGTGCGCCGGACCATGGAAGCCGAGAAATTGCGTTCGGCGCTGCTGACCTCGATTTCGCATGACCTCAAAACGCCGCTCGCCTCGGTGTTGGGCGCCGCTGGTGCGCTGCGCGGCCTTGATGCCAGTCTCTCCCACGAGGAGAAAGACGATCTCATCGGCACGATCATCGACGAGTCCGAGCGGCTGAACCGCTTCATCGCCAACCTCCTCGATATGACGAGGCTTGAATCCGGCGCGGTCCTGCCGAACAAGGCGCTGCAGGACCTCAACGAAATCGTCGGTAGCGCCCTGCGCCGCGCTGAAAAAATTCTGGCGGGCCACAAGGTCGACCTCGATCTGGCCAAGGATTTGCCGATGCTTGATCTCGACGCGGTGCTGACCGAGCAGGCCTTGTTCAATCTCCTTGACAATGCCGCGAAATATGCGCCGGAAGGCTCGACCATCACCCTCCGCAGCGAGCGTCATGGCGGCAGCGAAATACTGCAGGTGATCGACGAGGGAGACGGCATTCCACCCGACGATATCGAGCGCATCTTCGACAAATTCTATCGCACCCGAAAAGCCGATCAGGTACGCGCTGGTACCGGGCTCGGGCTCGCGATCTCACGCGGCTTTATCGAAGCCATGGGTGGGACGATCACCGCCTCAAACCGCATTGATCGCTCTGGCGCGGTCTTCACGATCACACTGCCGGTGCCGGAACAGTCACTGCCGATGGATACTGCAGCATGACTGGCGCGCCGCTAAAAATCCTCGTGGTCGATGACGAGCCGCCGATCCGCAAGCTATTGCGCATGGGGCTCGGGGCGCAGGGCTATGAAACCATCGAGGCACCCAACGGCAAAACCGGACTGGAGCTGCTCGGCGAAGCGCCTGACCTTGTGATCCTCGATCTCGGTCTGCCCGATATGGATGGCCTCGATGTGCTGAGGGCGATGCGCGCCCGCAGCGAAGCGGTGCCTATCGTCGTCCTTTCCAGCCGCGGCGATGAGGCAGGAAAGGTCGCCGCCCTCGATCTCGGCGCCGACGACTACGTAACAAAACCTTTCGGCATGGATGAGCTGCTGGCTCGCTTGCGCGCCGCCCTTCGGCATCAGCTCCAGACGCAGGGCGAACGTCCGATTTTTCGCGTCGGCGACCTTTCCGTCGATCTGGTGCGCCGCATCGTCCGCCTGCACGACCAGGATGTAAAACTGTCGCCCAAAGAGTACGACCTGCTTCGCTTGATGGTGCAGCACGCCGGCAAGGTCCTGACGCACCGGTTCCTCCTTGGCGAGTTATGGGATCAGTTTACCGACGCCCAATATCTGCGCGTTTATGTCCGCCAGCTCCGCCAGAAGATCGAGGACGATCCCGAACGGCCGCAATATGTGCTGACCGAGACGGGCATCGGCTATCGTCTGAAATCGCCGGACGCGTGAGGGAACACCGATGTCCGATTGGCTTGTTCAGCGTTCGCGCAAGGGGGATTAGTTGGGCGCCGTCGCAGATTTCCTGTCCCCCGAGGACGTGTTTGTTGATCTCGTCGCCCCGGACAAGCAGCGGCTGCTCCAGGTGCTGGCCTATCGCGCCGCGAACCGCCTCGGCCTCGACGAGAACCTCGTGGCCGCCGATGTGCTGGCCCGTGAGGCGCTCGGCTCGACCGGTGTCGGCCAAGGCGTCGCCATCCCCCATGCGCGATTGCGAGCGCTGCAAAAGCCCTTCGCTATGGCGGCCCGCCTCAAGCGGCCGCTCGACTTCGACGCCATCGACGGCGAACCGGTGGACGTGGTGTTTCTGCTGCTCATGCCCGAGGACCAGGCATCCGCCCAGATGAATCTCATGGCCGCCGTTGCGCGAAAACTCCGTACCAGCGACACGCTGCTGTCTATCCGAAAAGCGACCGACACCGCGGCGCTCTGCGTCATCCTCACCGCAGCTTGACGAGGCGAAAAGGCAGCCTTCGGTCAGCGGTTGATTGCCTCGAACTGAAGTCCGAAGCGGGCGAGGTATTTTCTGAGGCGGTCGGCATCGTTGCCACTGGCCTTTTGTAGCCGCGATACGGCGAACAGCGTCCGGCCGGCGGCACTGATCGAGCGACTGCTGCGGCAGACGGCGATGACAGCCGCCAGTTGCGACCGATCGAAGAGGTCGAGTTGATCTACCCGCTCGCCCATCATGGCTTCCATTGCCGCGTCGCCGGCTCCGCGGGCGGGCTGGCCGCTGCCGTGCCATTGCCGGACCAGCCGGTCAATTTCCGTCCGGACCACGTCCTCGTTGATACGTCCGTCCGGAGCCAGGGTCGCCATTCGCGTGATTGAGGCGGAAAGGTCGCGGAAATTGGCGCTCCACGCCGAGTCGGGCGCCGTAGCGAAGGCGAGATAGGAGTTGCGCGCTTCGCGATTGAACGTCGCGTTGCGTCCCTCCCGCTCCGAAAAGCGCCTCAGCTCGAACTCGATATTGGGTTCGATGTCTTCCCGCCTATCCCGCAATGACGGTAGCTCGAAGGTCCAAAGGTTCAGCCGTGCGAACAGGTCTTCGCGAAAATGTCCCTCTCGTACGCTGACCGCCAAATCGCGATTAGTACCCGCGAGAAGCTGAAAATCCGATGAGATATCATGGTCGGCGCCGATCGGCAGGAAGCGCTTCTCTTCGATCGCCCTGAGGCACATCGCCTGCTCATCGAGACCGAGTTCGCCGATCTCATCGAGAAATAAGACGCCTTTGTCCGCGGCCTTCATCAGACCGGCCCTGTCGCCCTGCGCGCCCGTGAAGGCGCCGCGCACGTGACCGAACAGCGATGACATCGCCTGGTCACCGCGCAATGTTGCGCAATTGACTTCGACGAACGCTCCAGACACCTGCCGTTGTGCCTGCTTCAACTCGTAGATGCGCCGGGCAAGTTGCGATTTGCCGGCACCTGTTGGCCCGGTCAACAAGACGGGCGCGCGCGACCGGATGGCGACCTTCTCGATCTCGTCGATCATTCGGTTGAACGCCGGGTTGCGGGTCGCAATCCCGGATTTGAGAAATGATGTGGCTTCGGTGCGCTCCGCTGCGAAACGTGTGGCAATAGCGTCATAACGTGACAGGTCAAGGTCGATAATGGCGTGCGTGCCGCTATAGTCCGCCCGGGGGTCGCGGCCTTTGGGCGGCGAAAGCTGGAGCAGGCGGCCAGGAATGAAGCGAGCCTCGGTCAGCAGGAACCAGCAGATCTGGGCGACGTGCGTGCCGGTCGTGATGTTGACGAGATAATCCTCGCGTTCCGGATCGAAGCTGTATGTGTCTGCAAAGTCGCGCAGGCCGGTATAAACCTCGCTGAAATCCCACCAATCCTTCAGCGATAACAAGTGCTCCCGCACTTCGGTGCCGGGCGACACGTGCCCGATATCTTCGATGACACGCTTGGCCAGTGCCGCCGAATGGGTGTCGTGAATTAGCTCCAGCCGGTCGATGAAGAGGCCCGGCTGTTGGCACAGCGCAACGGTGGGGCGCCATTTCTGCCAGCGCTCATCGGTCTTGCCCGTATCAAGTGTCGTCCCCAGAAAGCCGATCGCGACCCGTCTGCGCATCATTATCCCACAAGATAAAATCTGATACCCATATATCACATCATGAGACGTGAGTACAAGTTCGTCAGGTGAAGGGCGGCCCGCGCAGATGATATTTTATGACGTTATTTCAGTCTATTAGAGGGATTTGTGGTTCAGTCTCTGCGCCGCCACTCGATTTGGCACGATGCCTGCAATGATGCCCACGTGAACCAAGGATCAGAACGAAGGCAAACAAATCCGTGTTTGCGATGATGCAGGGCAAAGAGGTGGACGATCGGCTGCTCCGGCACTCGAGTCCATCTCCCCATGGGGTGGACTGTCCACCTCTTTGCTCGAGCCTTTCTTGTTGCCGAAGGAGAAAATAATGACCGAGATTTTGAGTGGACAGGATTTGATCGACGCCGGGCTGCAGCAGGGCAAATGGTTCGGCCGCGCTTTGGCCGCCGCCAACGAAGCCCTTGAGCATAGTGGATCGAAGGCCGACGCGCTCGCGGTGGCGCGTGGCTTTGAGCCTGCGCCCCAACTCCCTCTCCACGCCGAGGGCACGCTACCGTTCCACGTCAACATCGAGGTGGAAACGCCGGACGAGGCGACCACCGTCGAGGCAGTGAAGAGCACGATGACGGCCCTGATGCGTACGCCGGTAGTTCGCGCCGGCGCCATCATGCCCGATGCTTGCCCCGCCGGTCCGCCGGGGACAATTCCCGTGGGTGGGGTGGTGGCGTCCGAGGGTATCCATCCCGGTATGCACTCAGCCGATATCTGCTGCTCCATGGCAATCTCGGTATTCCCCGGCATTGCGCCGGCCGCGCTGCTAGATGCCGTGCAGGCGGTGACGCATTTCGGCCCCGGCGGACGGCCGCGTGGCCAGCAGTTGCGGCCCGCGCCGGAGGTGTTGGCTCGCTTTGAGGCGAACCCGCTCTTGAACGATCTGATGAGCACGGCGATCGACCACTTCGGTACGCAGGGCGATGGCAACCACTTCGCCTATGTGGGCACGTTGAAGTCGAGCGGCGAGACGGCCCTCGTGACACACCACGGCTCGCGGCGGCCGGGCGCCAAGCTCTACGCCAAAGGCATGCAGATCGCCGAGGGGTTTCGCCGTGACCTGGCATCGCAGACGTTGCCGCAGAACGCCTGGATTCCGGCTGATACGGCGGCCGGTGACCAGTACTGGGAGGCACTGCAGACGATCCGAGCCTGGACCAAGGGAAGCCACTTTGCGATCCATGACCTTGCGGCGGAACGGCTCACGACGCGAGTCGCCGACCGGTTCTGGAACGAGCACAACTTTGTGTTCCGCCGTAGCGACGGCCTCTACTATCACGGCAAGGGCGCGACCCCGGCCTTCGACGGTTGGGCCGACGATGCGACGGACCTCACGCTGATTCCGCTTAACATGGCGGAGCCGGTGCTGATTGTGCGCGGCCGCAACGCCCCACATGGCCTTGGTTTCTCACCGCATGGCGCCGGCCGCAACTACTCGCGCAGCCAGCACAAGCGGATGCAGGAAGGGCGAACCGATGCTGAGATCTTCGCCGCCGAAACGGCAGGGATCGACGCGCGGTTCTTTTCGGGCGTGACCGATATTTCGGAACTGCCCAGCGCCTACAAAGATGCTGCCACGGTGCGCCGCCAGATCGAAAGCTTTGGCTTGGCGGAAGTCGTCGACGAGGTGCTGCCCTATGGATGCATCATGGCCGGCGACTGGGAGGCGAATGCCCCGTGGCGGCAAAAACGAGGCCGGCTCCAAGCGAGCAGCTAATGTCGAGGCCGGAGTCAGTCTTTAGCATGCAAAGGCAGACCCCGGCCCAAAATTATGGCGCCACAGTGAACCCGGCCTGCAGCGCCATGCGGACGAGGTTGGAGAAGCCGAGGCGCGCATAAGTCAGCGGGTCGGCCTTGCCGGGGTCCTGCTCGGCTTCGCAGACGAGCCAGCCGCGGTAGCCCGCGTCGTGGAGGATTTTGAGCAGGGCCGGAAAATCGATGAAGCCGTCGCCGGGGACGGTGAAGACGCCGTCGAGCACCGCCTGCATGAAACTCTCGTCGGTGGCTCGTGCTTTATCTAGCAGGTCTTTGCGCGCATCCTTGCAGTGCACGTGGACGACGCGCTTGACGTGCCGCTTCAGCAGCGCCACGGGGTCGCCGCCGGAAAAGACGCAATGGCCGCAATCGTAGAGCAAGCCCACGGCCGCACCGGTCGAAGCCATTAGCCGATCGACCTCGGCATCGGTCTCGATGATCGTGCCCATGTGGTGATGGAACGCCATGCCGACGCCGAAATCGGCCATGCGTTGAGCCAACGCCGTCAGCCGCTTGCCGTAATCGCTCCATTCGCCATCCGCGAGTTTTGGCCGCCGCGAGATCGGCGCGAACAGGTCGCCATCGGCGCGGCGCGATGTATCGGCGTAGACCACGTACGTACAGCCGAGATCGCGCAGTAGCGTCATGTGCGGCAGAATCGCCGCCCACTCCGCCTCGATATCCCGCTCGAGAATGCGCCCGTCATACCATCCCGAGGTCAGCACGAGGTTGTGCTGCTTCAGCAGCGGACCCAGTTCGGCAGCGGTCTTTGGAAACTGGAAACTCATCTCGGTGCCGGCGAAACCAGCGAGCCGCGTCTCCGACAGGATCGTCTCCAGTGTGGTGCCGCCGCCGAGCGAAGGCATGTCGTCGTTGACCCAGGTGATGGGATTAATGGCAAGGCGGACGGCCATGAGAACTCCAGAAGTTTGCTCGATAGTAAAACGGATCAGGCGTCGGCGGGCATGTCGAATTTCTGCGCGTCGACCGGCTTGAGATTGCGCAAGGCGGCATCCTCGCGAGAGAGGCCGGCGAAGGCCATGCGCGCAGCGGCGCCGATATTGTGGATGATGTCGTCGATGTCGGCGGCGCTGTGATGCGGGCTCATCGGCACCATCACGGTGCGGTCGAGTATATCGAGCGAGCGCTGGCACATGTCCTTCGAATAGGTCCGGCGGCACTCAGCGTTGGCGGGCATCTGGTAGGGGTTCATCAGCGGGTGGGCTGCGCCGGCGCCCATCAGCACCTGATCCCATTCGGTGTAGTTGTGCCGACCGGTTTTGCCAGCGATGACGCTCGGGAAAATCTCGACGAAGCGGTTCGCCGCGTCGGCTGAAGGCAGGGTGAACATGACCTGCGTCGAGCAATCATAGTTCGCGCTGTTCATCGGCGTGGCGCGTAGACCGAGATTGTCGAGCGACGCCGTGCCGGCAAGGATCGCTCGCTTCTCGGCGCGCATCGCCGAGATCATACCGTCGATGCGATCGAGCTGGACATTCAGCATTGCGCCCATCAGCTCGGATGGCCGCGCGCCGTTGCCGGCGAACGGTTTTTCCGCCTCGTTGCGGCCGTGCCAGTAGAAATGGCAGGGATCGATGGCGCAGCGGGCGCGTTCGGCGACGGTGTCGTCGTTGACCGCCACCCCACCGCCTTCGCCGCAGGTCATGTTCTTGAAATAGTTGAAGCTGAAGCAGCCGGCGTGCCCGATGGTCCCGAATTTGCGGCCCTCATAGCCGCCGCCGACGCCCTGGCAGGCGTCCTCGATGACGAGCAGGTTGTGGCGTTTGGCGATATCCATGATCGCCGCCATGTCGCAAGCGGCGCCCCACATATGCACGGGTACGACGGCTTTGGTATGGGGCCGGATTGCCGCCTCGACGGCCTCGGGATCGATGGTCAGCGACTCGTCGATGTCGACAATGACGGGGATCGCCCCGACGGCGAGCACCGAGGTCGCCGTTGCCATGTAGGTGTGCGCCGGGATCAGCACTTCGTCGCCGGGCCCGAGCCCAAGGCCGATCATTGCCGCAACCAGCGCGTTGCTGCCGCTGGCCGCCAGCGCAAAGTGCTTGATGCCGAGATATTTGGCGTAGCGCGCTTCGAAAGTGTCGCATTCCTTGCCCACGCCGTAGCGGAACAGCGCCCCGGTCCGCACGACGCGCGTCAGCGCGTCGATTTCTTCCTGGCCTACCGTGTACATAGTCGACCTCCCTCGTGGATTTCCCCGGTGTCTCCGTACGTCGTCATTTGACCGCCCCCATGGTAAGGCCGCGCACGAGATGGCGCTGCACCAACAGAGCAAAGATCACGATGGGTAGCGCGCCGACGACACCGGCCGCCGACATTGACGCCCAGTCGGTGTCGATGCGCCCAATGAGGGTGGCCGTACCGCGCGGCATGGTCATGGCGCGCGGCGTTGCCGTCAGCACCAGCGCGAACAGGAACTCATTGAACGTCACGATCGTGGCGAAGATGGCCGTTGCCGCCAAACCAGGCGCGGCGAGCGGCAGCACGATGCGGCGGAAAGCTGTGAAGCGGGAATCGCCATCGACCATCGCCGCCTCTTCGAGGTCGAGCGGGATCTCGCGGAAGAAGCTCTCCATCATCCAGACGCAGAAGGTGATGTTGATTGCGGTGTAGGTGATGATGAGGCCAAGCCACGTATCGAGCAGGCTGAGGTGCAGCATCAAAAGATAGATCGGGATCAGCACCACCACAGGCGGCACAATCCTCAGCGTCAGCAGCGACAGGCCGATCCAGCGCTCGAGGCCGAAGCGTAGCCGGAAGCGGGCGATAGCATAGGCGCCGAGCGAGCCCGCGGCGAGCGCCACCGCTACCGAAATCACCGTCACCGCGACCGAATTGACGAGGAAGCTGCCGAACTGCTTTTCGGAGAAGAGGTGCGTGTAATTGTCGAACGAGGGGGCGTGCGGATAGAGCGTGCCGTCCTGCGTGATCTCGCGGTTCGGCTTGAGCGAGGTCGATACCATCCAGTAGATCGGCAGCAGCACGATCGCGAGGATCAGCGTAGTGACGGCAGCTCGGGCGGTGCGAAGCATCAGCTCGCCTCCACCCGACGGAGCAGCCGCACCGCCGCCAGCGCCAGCGCGAGGACGATGAGGCCCATCGTCACGAACAGCGCGGCGGCATAGCCCGTCTGCTGATATTTGAAGGCGGTGTTGTAACCGAAGATCGAGAGCAGCAGCGTCGATTGCCCCGGGCCGCCGCCGGTCAGCACAAAAACCTGGTCGAACGTGCCGAAGGCGTCGATCGTCCTCAGCACAATAGCGACTGCCAGTACCGGCCGGAGCATCGGCAACGTGTGGTCGACGAAGGTCCGCCACGCGCCTGCGCCATCGACGCGCGCCGCCTCGAACGGTTCGACCGGCAGCGATTGCAGTCCGGCGAGGATGATGAGGAACATCAGCGGCGTCCATTCCCAGACGTCGAGCGCCACCAGCGCAAAAAACGCCGGGCCGGATTGCCCGAGGATCTGCACAGGCTGGCCGCCGAGCGCTTCGGAGAATGCGGTGAGCATTCCGGCGTCGCTGGCGTAAATCAGCCGGAACACGATCGCCACCACCACCGGGGTGATCACCATGGGGATGATCAATATCGTGCGGAGCAACCGGATGCCACGGAACTCGCGGGAGCAAAACAGCGCCAGCAACAGTCCGATCACCGCTTCGATCGCCACGGCGAGCGTGACAAAACTCACCGTCACCCAGAGCGAATTGAGAAACTCCGGATCGGTCCAGAGCTGGAGGTAATTGCCAAGACCGACATCGCGCAGCGGCTTGCCGTAGCGATAGAACTGCGTGCTCGCCCGGATACCGTCCCAGAGCGGATAGATCAGCACGACCAGTGCGATCAGCACCGCCGGGGCGAGCAGCAGGTAGGGCAGGGCTGCATCGAGCCCCGCCCCCTGGAGGCGCTCACGCCGGATCGTGGGCGCCTCAGTTGTCATCCGTAATACCCGGCCTGCTTGAGATAGGCCGTTACCTGCGTGGCGGCCGCATCAAGTGCATCGCCACCACCCGAGCCGGCCTGCAGGGCCTTGTTGAGCGCGTTGCCAAGCAGTTCCTCGATCTTGGCCCAATCCGGCATGCGTGGCCGGGGCAGGGCGCCGGCGTCGAGCTGCTTGAGCGCCACCGGGATCAGCCGGTTGCCGGGATCCTTGACGGCAAAGCCGCTGCGGGTCACGGGAATCGAGCCAGCCTCGGCCAGCTTCGCCTGCGTATCGGCGCTGGTGTACCATTTGAGGAAGTCGATCGAGTTCTGCTTGTTCGGCGCCGATTTCGGCACCCCGGCGATAAAGATGCCGAGCTGGGCGATCGCCTTTTCCTGTTTCGGCACGACGCCGAAATCGAGCTTGCCGGGAACCTTGGTTTGCGCCGGGTCATCCGATTTGATGGCGTTGCCCGAGTACTGGATGATCGCACCGGCATCGCCGCCAAGGATTGCCGCGCCTTCCTGATCGGAGTCGAATTCGACGACGCCCGGAGGAGCGTTTGCCTTCATCGTGCCGACGAAGAAATCGGCCGCCGCCTTGCCCTTGGCGTTGTTGAATGTAACGTTCCATTTGTCGTCGAAGAACTCGCCGCCGAACGACAGGAAGACCGGGTACCAGCTCGTGACGATCGGGTTGCCGGTGACGCCACGGAACACCACGGGGTACTTGATCTTGCCGGCCGCAACGCCGGCCTTGCCCTTGGTGATGACATCGTCCCAGGTGGCCGGTGCGCCGTCGGTAAAGACGTCGTTGCGGTAGGTCAGGGTCTGCAGGTCACCGACGAACGGCACGGTCACCAGTGTCGGCGTCGCGGTCTCGAAACCTTTTACGCGCGGGCCCTGGCGCGGTGGCCAGTAACCCATGTCGATCAGCGGCCCCACCCAGTCACTGTTGGTGCCATCGATACCGCCGGCGCCGAGGTCTTCCAGCACGTCGGCCGCGCCGAACTGGGGCACCCAGGGATCGTCGAGCAGATAAAGGTCGTATTGGCCGGCCTTGTTCTGCGCATCGGCAAACCACTTTTCGAGGGTGACGCCGTATTCGTCCTCGAGGAAGGTGATGTCAAAACCCTGGGTCTTGGCGAGCGGGATGATCTTTTGCTTGAACGGGGTCAGTCCGCCATCGGCAAAGGCGCCGATGATCACTTTCTTCGCGTCGGCGGCGCGCGCCGGCACTGTCGTCGTTCCCCCGAGCGCAGCCGCAACCGCCAGACCGGCGCTGCCTTGCAGCACTGTCCGGCGGTTCATCGCCCGCTGGAAGGGATTTTTATCAGTCATGACTACTCTCCCTTATTGGGTGCGCGATGCACCACTGTGTTTCCCGCCTTGTCGAAGAAGCAGGCATTGGCGGGGTCGAACGTAACGCCGGCGGTTGAGCCGATCGGCGCGGAAAAACCTCGGGGCGCACGCACCGTCAGGCGCTCGCCATTGATGCGGAGATCGACGAGCGTTTCGTTGCCCATCGGCTCAACCACATAGATCTCGCCGCTGAGGCGTCCACCGCCGGGTTCAGCAATACTCACATCCTCGGGGCGGATGCCGATGGCTTCGACCTCGGCGGCACGGCAGGCATCCATGCGCGCCGCATCCAGCTTGAGCGTGGCGCTGCCGATGTGGATGCCATTGTCGTCCACGCCGGCCCCGAGCACGTTCATCGCCGGACTGCCAACGAAGGTCGCGACGAACCGGTTGGCCGGCCGGTCGTAAATTTCGGCGGGTGGCGCTATCTGCTGAAGTTCACCATCGTTCATCACCGCGATGAGGTCGGCCATGGTGAGCGCCTCGGCCTGGTCGTGCGTAACGTAGAGCGTCGTGGCGCCCAGCCGGTGGCAGAGTCGCTTGATCTCCCCGCGCATGGTGAGGCGCAGCCGTGCATCGAGATTTGAGAGCGGCTCATCCATCAGGAACGCAGCGGGCTCCCGCACGATGGCGCGGGCGAGGGCAATGCGTTGGCGCTGCCCGCCGGAGAGCTGGCGCGGCCGCCGATCGAGCAGGTGATCGACCTCAAGGGCGCTGGCCACCTCGGACACGCGCTTCGATTGCTCGGCGAGGTCAATTTTCCGGATGCGCAGCGGATAAGCAATGTTCTGGGCGACGGTCATGTGCGGGTAGAGCGCATAGGACTGGAACACCATCGCCACGTCGCGGTCGCGTGGCTGGAGCCGGGTCACATTGCGGTCGCCGATCAGCACGCGACCGCCGGTCGGCAGTTCGAGACCCGCCAGTATACGCAGCGCCGTGGTCTTGCCGCAGCCCGAGGGGCCGAGCAGCGCCAGAAAAGCGTGATCGGGCACATTGAGGTCGAGCGAATGCAGAGCCTTGAACAGCCCAAAATTCTTCTCGACCGCCTCGTAGCGTACGCTGCTCACGTCGGCGCCCGCGTCGTTGTTGAGCGCACCACGAGGCGCGCGCTCTGGATTTCGCGATGGGCCACATGGCGGTTTTCGCGCGCCGCGCCGAGCACGAGTTCGACGGCGCGCCGGCCCATTTCTGCCGCATCGGAGTGGACCGTGGTCAGCTTGATGCGCCGGTGAGCGGCGAGCGGAATATCGTCATATCCGACGACCGAAATGTCCTCGGGCACGCGAAGCCCCTGCCGTTCGAGCCGATCCATCGTGGCGATGGCAAGCATGTCGTTGTGCGCGGCCAGCGCCGTAGCGCCATCGCTGAGCGCGACCGGGACCAGCCCGCGCCGAGCGAGCGCCGTTTCGAACCCGACCCGCCGCCGTTCGCCGGATTGCTCGCGCAGATGGTGGGAGACGAAGGCGAGGCGTCGATGGCCGAGGTCGTAGAGGTGGTCAACGACCTCCTCCATCGCCTTGAAATCGTCGTGGTCGATGACGCCAAGGCGGGTATCGTCGGCCTCGCCGAACGAAGCCACCACAACCGGGATGTCGCGGTCGAGCAGCAGCGTCGGCAAGGACGAGCCGAGCGACACGCCGCCGACGATCACACCGTCGACACGCCGCTCGATGAAGGCCCGCGCCGCCTCTTCTTCGGTAAGAGCTGAGCATTCGGTGTGGGTGATGAGCGCCGCATAGCCGAGGGCACTCGCGGCACGTTCGGCCCCCGCGGCAAGCTCGGCGTAAAATGGGTTGGTCAGGTCCGGGACAATGATACCCACCGCCGTGCTGCTGCGCGCCTTGAGCGAGCGCGCGATGACGTTGGGCGTGTATTGCATCTCGCCGATCGCCTGCTGCACCCGGGCGCGCGTTTCGTCGGCCACCGGCACATCACCGCGGATGACGTTGGAAACCGTGGACTTCGAAACACCCGCCCGTTTGGCAACATCGATCAGCGTGGTCATGCACGAGGCTCCAGTGGGGTGAGCGCTCGTTGTAACCCGGCGAGCGAGCGGGCGGTGCCCTCTTCGCCAGAATAGCGTGGGTCTTCATGCTCGATCGATACGACGTCGTCGTACCCTGCCTTCTGCAGGGCTCTGATCAGGGTCGTCCAGGTCGCATCGTCGTGGCCGTCGCCAACGGAAACGAAGTGCCACGGCGCCTTTGTGGGATCGCTCGGCGGGGAGAAATGCAGCACGCCCTGACGGCGGATACGGTCGGGATAGAGCAGCGTATCCTTGCCGTGCGCGTAGCCGATGCGATCACCGAAATCTTCGACGACAGTCACGGGGTCGATGCCCTGCCACCAGAAGTGGCTCGGATCCATGTTGAGGCCAATGTTCTTACTCACATAGGGCAGCAGCGCCTCAAAGCCTGCCGCGCTGAACACCGTCACGCCCGGATGGAGTTCGAGGCAGACCATGACGTCTGGCGCCGCCTTGGCGAGCCATTCGCTGGTTTCCCGCCAGTAGGGGCCAACGACATTCTGCATCTGCCAATCGAAAATGCGCTCATCATCCGCCGACGTAGCCCAGCAGGGGAAGACGCTGAGTCCGCCGCCACTCGGCCCCGCCGGACAGCCGCTCATAGTGATGACGCGCTTTACGCCGAGATGGACCGCGAGATCTACCGCAGCCTTGAACCGAGCCTGCGCATCGGCACGCTTGACCGGATCGGGATGCAGCAGATTGCCGGCCGCATTCACCGCCGCGAGGCGGATACCAAACTCGCGCAACTCGCCGGAGAGGCGATCACGCTCGCGGGCATCTCCGATCGTTGCAATGTCGAGATGCGGGCGCGGCCACGGCCCCCATGAACCAACGCCAAGCTCAATGTCTTTAACGCCCCGCTCGGCGCACCAAGCGAAGAGGTCGCGGCGCGACAGCTTTGGCAGCGAGTCGGAGTAGACGCTGATCCTCATGCCGCCGCCCTCCGATAGGCCGAGATCAGGAATTCGACATCGCGGCGAGCTTCCTCCACCGGCGTCTGCACGGGTGCCTTGCCGGTCGCGGCGGCATGGAAGGCGCGAAGCTCCTCGCGGAAAGCCTCCTCGTAGCTCGTGCGGAACTCGGTGGTTTCGAGCTCATGCGCGGCGCCATCACCCCGCTCCAGCACGCGCAGCCGCGTCGGCAGATGGCGCAGGTAAGGCGAGGGAAAGGTCAGCTCGATGATGCGGTTGGTGCAATAGACGGCGACCCGTTCCGTGTAGTCGGGCACGCCAGCGAGGTTGAGGTGGGTCATGCTCACCCGCCCGCCGCCGGGCAGGCCGAAGGCCAGTTGCACGCCGCGACCCTGGTCGAAGAGCACCCCGTGCTCGGCGCTCGCCGGCAACTCGGCGCCCATATGGCCAAGCATGCCGTGCACCACCGCAACGTCGTGGACGAGCGACGACAGGAACCCGCCGCTCAGCGCTCGGCCGCCGGCTTCGCTCGGCTCGCCCCCGGCAGATTCACGAAGCTGCGTCGCGTTCTTCGCCTTGAAATCGTCGCGCAGCGAAGCCGGGATATCGTCCGGAATCGTCATCGGCAGATGGGCGACGAACGGCGCCTGATCGGGGTCGTTCACCTCGACCGAAATCAGCTTCACGTCCTCGATGCGCTTGGGCAGGAAGTCGAGCGCCCGCCGATAGACCGGATCGTAGCGCTTCATGTAGGCGACCTGCACGACCTTGCCGGCCTTGTCGCGCGCCTTGGCGATCGCGTCGCATCCTGCGACCGTCAGCGACAGCGGCTTCTCGCACATGACATGCATGCCGGCCTTTAGCGCGGCGATGGCAAGTTCGGGATGGAATGGATCGGGGGCGGCGATGACCAGCGCGTCGAGTTTTGCGCCGAGCAGTCCCTTGAGATCGGGGCTGAGCGTCTCGATGCCGTATCGCTTGCCCACTGCGGCGCGAACCGTGGCGGAGGCGTCTGCAAGCGCGACAAAGTCGAAGAGGTCACGTTCCTCCCAGAGATAGAACGCGTGCTCCGCCTGGCCGACAAGTCCCGCACCGACCAACCCTACCCGAAGCCGTGCCGTCATCTGCCTCACCTATTGGAACGTTCCAGAGTAGTGAATACTGGGCGGAACCTCGCGTCAATCGGGCAAACGAAATAAATCAAAGCCGCCCGATGTGCTGGCTGCGCACACCGGAGTCGCGAGATTTCCGCGCCCCTTCGGGTCAATGACTGGCGGCGATGCTCCGCGCGCCGAGCACGCCGAGTGCGACGGCGGTGAGCGTCGGGTTGCCGGCCGTTCGGGTCGGGATCACGCCATTGCCCGCGACGTAGAGGTTGTCGAACCCCCAGACACGGCTGTCGCGATTGCAGACGGAGAGCCCATCGTCCTGCTCGCCCATCCGAACCGTGCCCTGGTAGTGCAGCGAGCTGCCGAGCGGCGGCACCATCGGGGCATGTCCCGGCAACGGTCGGCCGAGCCTGTTGGCGATCTCGAGCAGGATCGTCTTTGCCTTTTCGAGCCGTCCCAGATCGGTGTCCGACAGACGGTAGTGCGCACTGATTGCCGGCAGGCCACGCCAGTCGGCTGTCGTCTCGGAGAACGACACGGCATTCTCAAACCGAGGATCAGCGACGCCGAATAGCGACATGAACAGCCACGGCTTGCGCGTATCGGCGCCGGGCACGTCGAACGGCAGCACAGCCGGGCTCGCCTGAGACATCATGGCAGAGTAGGGGAAGGCCTCGCCGAGATAGGGCACCCAGGTGACGCTGTGGCTCAGCGGAGCATCCTGCACACCCTCGAGCTCGGCCATGATGGCGACCTGCGGATGCTCGTTGAGATAATGGCCGAGTGCGGTCGGGCGGATGCCCGAGGCAAATAGCAGTTGCGGCGTATGCAGCGCATCCGCCGCAACGACGACTGTACCGGTGCCGATCAATGAAACCTGCCCCGTCGCGTCTACAATCTCGACGCCCACAGCCCTACGCCCTTCGACAAGAACGCGCCGGACGACAGTATCGGGCCGGAGTTCGAAGCGGCCGCTGTCGTCGTCCAGCAGATCGCCGAGGATGACGTCCGGGCCGCTCCGGAGCACGCCGTCCGCAGTACGGACCAGTGCCATTGCCATCGGTTGAACCACACGATCGGCGGCCCGGCCGGCGTCGAACATGGCGCCGAGCTTGTCCTCCAGCACGCGCGCGACGGCTGAGTCCGGAAACTGATCGGCGGAGGCGCGAAGGAGCCCCTCGCCGACGGTCAGCGCCTCGTCCATCGTCGCGCTGTCGATGAACGGAACGCGCTCGTCGCCCCATGGCCGAGGGCAGGCGCCATACCAGTGAGAGCCCATGCCGCCGACATTGCTCGCCGCATGCCCCGCCGGAAAACCGTCGCCATCAAGCGCGCCGCCGCCAACCGGAAACAGGCCCGGCCGGCGCAGCATCGCGGCATCGGGCTTGCCGGCTATGCGCTCTCCCCACTCGGCTTCGGTGATCGCCGCGTAAGCGCGGGCGCGGTTCGGCCCCTGCGATGCCATCTGCGCGGCGCTTTGCTTTTCGGCATCAAGGATGTTCGAGACGTGGTGGCCGGGCGGGTCGCTCACGACAGGGCCGGCTTCCAGCATCAGGATGCGTGCCGCGGGCCACTCATTGGCGATGATCCGCGCATAGGTTGAACCGGCCGGTCCGCTGCCCACGATGACGACATCGGCAAATTCCGAAAATTCGGGCACGTTATTCTCCTGATAGTAACGGCGTGGTGCGTCCGGCGCGGCCGCCATTGGCAATTGTCTTCGGGTTCGAGAGGGGCGAGCGGCTAGAGCCTTAGCCCGGTACCGGCATCGAACAGCGAGGCCTTCGCGAGATCGACATCGAGGGACACGGTGTCGCCGGCGCGCCCGGCGAAATCGCCGGCCACACGTGTGCCGAGGCTGCGCCCGTTCCAGGTGCTCCAGATCACCGTGTCGGCACCCATCGGCTCGACCACCGCGACGTCTGCCGACACGGCGTGAGGGCTGGGTGCGCGCGGCACGATATGCTCGGGCCGGACGCCAAGAACGATGCGCCTTCCGTCGGCAAGACCTGCGGCGGAAGCCAACTTGTCGAGTGGCAGGATTTCACTTCCGACCTCCAGCACGGCGCGGCCATTTTCGTGCCGCATCACGCCTTCGATCAGGTCCATCTGCGGCGAGCCGATAAAGCCCGCGACGAACAAGTTGGCGGGCTGATGATAGATCTCCGCCGGCGTCCCGAGTTGCTGAATGACGCCGTCACGCATCACCGCGATGCGGTCGGCGAGCGTCATCGCCTCGATCTGGTCGTGCGTGACATAGATCATGGTATTGCCGAGCTGCTGATGCAGCCGCTTGATCTCGACGCGGAGTTCGCCCCGCAGCTTCGCGTCGAGGTTGCTGAGCGGCTCGTCGAAGAGGAAAACGTCGACGTCGCGAACCAGCGCGCGGCCGATCGCGACGCGCTGCCGCTGCCCGCCCGACAGGTCCGATGGCCGCCGCTTCAGCAGCGGCTCGAGATGCAAAATCTCAGCCGCTCGCCCGACGCGCTGCGCGATCTCCGCCTTCGGCAGCCCCGCGACGCGCAGCCCGAACGATAGGTTGTCGGCAACACTCATCCGCGGGTACAGCGCGTAGGATTGAAACACCATGCCGATGCCGCGATCCTTGGGCTCAGCCCAGGTCGCGTTCTTGCCGGAAATCCAGATTTCGCCGTCCGAGACTTCGGTCAGCCCGGCGATGGCGTTGAGCAGCGTCGACTTCCCGCAACCCGATGGGCCAAGCAGCACGATGAACTCGCCTGGCGCGATATCGAGGTCGAGTCCGGAAACGACCTTGGCGGCGCCATAAGCGATGTCGACTTCGCGGATGGAAACGGCAGCGTTCATGCGATCACCCCTTCACGGAACCGGCAGTGATGCCGCGGACGAACCAGCGGCCGGAGACGAAATAGGCGATGAGCGGCACCAGCGCCGTGAGAATGGTCGCCGCCATGTTGACGTTGTAGAGCCGCTCGCCGGTGGTAGTGTTGACGATGTTGTTGAGCTGGACCGTCATCGGCAGATTGTCGCGACCAGCGAAGACGAGGCCGAGAATAAAATCGTTCCAGATGCCGGTGAGCTGCATGATGCCGGCAACCACCAGCATCGGCGTCGACATCGGCAGCATGATCGAGACGAAAATCCGCCAGAACCCGGCGCCATCGACGCGGGCCGCCTTGAACAGCTCCAGCGGGATCGAGGCATAGTAATTGCGGAACAAGAGCGTCAGCAGCGGCACGCTGAAGATCACGTGGATGGCGACGATTCCCGTCAGCGAGTTGTAGATGCCGAGCGTCGAAAGCGCCCGGACCATTGGGTACATGAACACCTGGAACGGGATGAACCCGGCGATCAGGATAACCGCGAAGAGCACCTTCGAGCCGGGCGCGCGCCAGAACGACAGCGCATAGCCGTTGAAGGCGCCGAACAGCACCGAGATGATGGTGCTCGGCACGGTGATCTTCACCGAGTTCCAGAACCCCACCGCCACGCCCTGGCAATCCTGGCCGGAGCACGCATTGCCCCACGCCGTGAACCAGGCGCCAAAGTCGAGGCCGGAAGGCCAACCGAAGATGTGCGCCTGCCGGATTTCGTCCATCGTCTTGAACGAGGTCAGCAACATCACATAGGCGGGGAGGAGAAAAAACGCCGCCGCGGCGACCAGAAAAACGTAGAGGCCGATCCGGCCCGGCGTGACGATGACGGGCCTGGGTCCACGCGGGTTGCGGCCAGTGGCAACGGCGACGCTCATAGCGCATTCCTTTGCCGTGCAGCGCGGACATTCTGGGCGTAGGCGAGGGGCACCACGACGGCCAGCACCGTGAGCAGCATCACCATCGCGCCGGCGGTCGCGAGCGCGAGGTTCTGGCGGCCGAAGAGGTTGTCCATGATGAACTTCGCCGGCACGACCGTCGATGTCCCGGGCCCGCCATTTGTCAGCGCGATGACGAGGTCAAAAGTCTTGATGACCCCCATGGCGAGGATGGTGACAGCCGTCGCGATCGTCGGCGTCAGCTGAGGGAGGACGATCGACCGGTAGATGCGATGTACCGGGATGCCCTCAATCCGCGCGGCGCGCCAGATATCCTGATCGATACCCCGGAGCCCCGCCAGCATCAGCACCATCACGAGACCGGAGCCCTGCCAGATGCCGGCCAGCGCCACCGCGTAAATCGCCGTCTCGCGGTGCATCGTCCAGTCGAAGACGAACCATGTGAGCCCGAGCTGATGGAACGTCGCCTGAATGCCGAGGTCGGGGTTCATCAGCCATTGCCAGACGAGGCCCGTGACGACGAACGAGAGCGCATAGGGGTAGAGAAAAATTGTGCGAAAGCTGTTTTCGAAACGCACTGCGCGATCGAGCGCCGCGGCGAGCAGGAAGCCGAGGACGAGGCATCCGCCAACAACGAGGATGAGAAGGATAAGAAGGTTCTGGATGCTGATTTGCCAGGTCTGCGTCGCGAAGAGCCGGCCATACTGACCGAGGCCGATGAAATGGCCGGTCGGCAGCAGATGGGAGTCGGTCAGAGAAATCTGCGCCGTCCAGAACGTCGTGCCGAAATAGACCAGCACCACGATGGCCCAGAGCGGCGTCAGCGACAGCAGCGCCGTCCACGGCCGGCCGATCGCTCTTCGCCCCATCCGCTTCCCTCCCGCTACCGCCGGCGAAACATCGCGGCTGGAAAGTGCTGTGGCGCCGGGCCCCGGCAAATTGCCGGAGCCCGGGCCGCGCGCTTCAGCCGTCTGTCTCGCCGTTGCCTCAGCCATTCTTCAGCATTGAGACGAAGCCGTCTACGAACTGCGACGTCGGCGTTGGGGCTGCAAAGTACTGGCTGATGAGGTCGGTCAGCGCGCCGTTCTGCGACGGCGTCAAGACGATCGCCTGTTCGGGCGCAATCTTGCCGGCCTTGACCATTGCCGCACCTTTTTGCGCACAGATGTCGAGCGATGAGGTGTCGGCGTCTGCCCGCACCGGGAACGAGCCCTTCTTAAGCGAGAAGTCGACCTGCACCTTGGGGTCGAGCACGATCGAGGCGAGAATCTGCTGGGCCTTTTGCTGGTCCGCATCCTTGACCTTGGGGAAGACGAAGACGTCGGAGATGATGATGGTGCCGTCCGAGCCGGGCGCGAACTCGCAGCCATAGTCTTTGCCAGCTACCTGCTTGGCATTGATGAACTCGCCCTTCGCCCAGTCACCCTCGAATTGCAGCGCAGCCTTGCCGGTGATGACCATGGCGGTCGCGTCATTCCAGTTGAGGTTCTCCGAGCCCGGCTGGATGTAGTCGTGGAGCTTGTTGAAGATATCGACCGCTTTGGCGAAGCCGGGTGAACGCACCGTTGCTTCGTCCTTATCGATGTAGACCTTGTTGAAGCCGTCGGTGCCGAGGACGCTCAAGAGGATGGTGTTGAAGGTCTTGACCTCCTGCCAGCCCTGGCCGCTCCAGGCGACCGCGGTGAGGCCGGCGGCCTTCACCTTGTCGAGGTCGGCAAACATCTCGTCCCAGGTCTTGGGCGGCTCCGTGATGCCGACTTTGGCGAACACGGGCATCGAGTAAAAATACATGCTCTCGCCGTGGAACTCGATCGGCGCCTCATACACCTTGCCGTCGAAGGTGATGTTATCGAGCAGGAGTTTTGGCAGGGCCGCGGCGACGCCGGCCGTCTTGGCGGTCGCGTCGATGTCGGCCATCAGCCCCTGGCCGATGACTTCGCTCTGATCGAGGCCGGCGATGGCGGCTTTCGCCGGCGGCGGGCTGCCGGCCATCAGGCGGCTGGTGAAGGCGGCATTGGCGTTTTCGAAACCGGCGATCGAGGAGTCGGTCCAGGCGACGCCTTTAGCGGCGAGCGCGTCGATGATGACCTGCTTGGCCGCGCCTTCGCCACCTGAGGTCCAGCTATTGGCGACCTCAAGCTTGATCGGGTCAGCCAGCGCCGGCATGGCCATCGCCACGAACGCGGCGCTGCAGAACAGGGAAAGTCTCAATTTGTGCATCACACGTCCTTTCGAGGTGCCCGCGCGGGGCAGTTAGTGAAAGACAGGGACTTCTGCGGCTCACCAATTGGCAGCCGCACCGCAAACTCAGGCAAAGATCGGCAACAGGGCAGTCTCGACGAATTCCCGGCCGGCGATGATGTCGCCGACCGGATCGGCGGCGGCATCCAGTTCAAGGATCGCCCAGCCGTTGAAATGCGTATCGCGGAGGAGCCGCGCCCACGCCGGCCAGTCGACCCGTCCGGCGCCGAGCCGACAAAAATACGGGCGGTGCCGGTCGTGAATCTGCTCGTCGATCGGCGTGTCGGCCGGCATCGGGCCGGTGGCGTCCTTCCAATGCGCGACGACAAGGCGTTGCCGGTGGCGCCGCACCATCTCGATCGGGTCCGTGCCCATCAGCACCATGTGCGCCGGGTCCGGGCAGAAGCCGACGTAAGCGGGGTCGGTCAGCAGCAGGAACAGGTCGATGTCGCGCGACATCGCGAACATCGAATGCGCCTCGGTGTGTAGCGCGACCTTCACGCCATGGCGCGCGGTCGTCGCGCCGAGCCGGTTGATGAAGTCGGCAAGCTTTTGCGCCAGCGCCAGATCGACGAAGGCCGGCGGCTCGCTGCCCGGTGTCTGCCGCATCGGCAATCCGACGACCAGCGCCTCGCCTCCGCCCGCTGCGATAATCTCGGCATGGCGTGCGGCGCGATCGAGCAGATTGGCCTGCACCGTTGGGCTCAGGATGTCCTTGTCGTGCTCGAGTTCGGCGAAGAAGGCGCTCGAGAGGCTCAGGCCACGGCTGTCAAGCGCCCGTGTCAGACCGGCAATGCTGCCATAGGCCGCGACAGCATCCAGCGAGTTGAGGGGAGAAAACGCCAGCTCGACGCCGGTGACGCCCGTGGCTGCAACGCCGTCGAGGACTTTGTCCCAGAACTGCACCGGGCGACTCCGGGCGGCTTCGATGATGTCGTCGTAACTCGTCGCGCTCCAGTAACCTGGATGGAAGAACGTTACGAGCTCTGCGCTGAATTTGATCTTACTAGAAGTAGACAACCGTATCCCCTCGGCAAATCTATCTCGTTCGCGCAAATGCACTTTGCGCGGTCTTGCTTACGGCCTTTATCGTACTGCTACACCCGTATGGCAATCGATTGCCAATGCTGTTACATTACAGATGTTGAAAAGAATCGCAATATCCCTTGATGCTCGAAATTGCGGCAACCTCGTTGCCGGCATGTGCTTGGCAGCACGAAGGTTTTAGACAGATGACGAAATTTCAGGCAGGGAGCGGGTGCAAATCGCGCCACCGGGCGGCGAGGGGACACCATGGCCAGTAACCGCTCCGGCTCGCACGCCAACCCGCCATCGGTGGCCGATGTTGCCCGCCTCGCCGGAGTCGCTACCTCCACGGTAAGCCGCGCACTGACCATGCCGGGGCGTATTGCCGAGAAGACTCGGCTCAAGGTCCTCGCCGCCGCTGAAGAGCTTGGCTACAAGCCGAACCTCGCAGCCCGTAATCTCCGGCTCGGTGCCTCGAAGACCGTTATGATCGTGCTGCCGGGGGCACTTTTCCTCGGGGCTTCGCAGGTCATCAGCGAGGTGCTCCGCGGCATCGACGAGGCGCTGGTGCGTGAGGGCTACAGCGTCCTCATCGCCAACCTTGATCGCTTTGCCGAGACTGAAGAGTACATTATGGACATCGCGCTCGGCGGCACGATCGCCGGATCGATCGTCCTCGCGTCCTCGCTACCCCAGGTCGGCGACCGCTCGCTTGCCGATGCCGGTCCGCCGGTTGTGGCGGGGCTGTTCGATCTGACGCCGTGGGGAATTCCGAGCGTCGTCAGCAACGATCGCGAAGCAATGCGGCAGGCGACGGCACATCTGCTCGGGCTCGGCCACCGCCGCTTCCTTTATATCTCGGGTCCGGCCGAAGCCTTTCCCCCGCGAGAATTGCCGCCGCGCGGCCCCGGCCCGCAGACAAACTACCATGAGGCCGAGCGCTTTGCCGGTCTGCTAGACGCGTTGAGGGAAGCAGGTTTGTCGGCGGACGCCGTCACGCGTTCGCCCGGCAGCTTCGATTTCGAAAGCGGCATCGCTGCCGCCGATCTGTACCTGTCGATGCCAGACCGGCCGACTGGCGTGCTCAGCTGCATCGACGACTCGGCGATCGCTTTTCTGCGAACCGTCACCCGCGCCGGCGTAAGCGTTCCGGACGAGGTGTCCGTGATCGGCTTCGACGGGTCGCGCGTTGGCGCGTTCATCAATCCGGGCCTCGCCTCGATGCGTCAGCGCACCGATGAAATTGGCCACGAACTCGCCCGCCAGTTGCTGGACCGGATCGGCGGCGCAAAAGATGATCCCCGCGCGCCGGTCGTTTTCCCTTGCGAGCTCCTCCTCCGCGAGAGCATTGCAGCACCGCCAAAATGAGGCGGATGGCGGCAGCGTCGCCGTATCGGCAACACCCTGATATACCAAACAAGCGAATTGTTTCGCTGTCGCAGTCCCAATCGTGAACCACGTTGTTGACTCAACCCGGCGCGCCGCTTACGCCTTCATAAGACAAAAATAAAAAACCGG
>Ga0105237_10000161_pt1 | contig 95150 bp, 62 predicted proteins | sample KBSC24metaG_FD_81520 | JGI IMG/M metagenome (GOLD analysis project Ga0105237, IMG submission 81520) | Corn rhizosphere microbial communities from Kellogg Biological Station, Michigan, USA - KBS C2-4 metaG | ecosystem: Host-associated > Plants > Roots > Rhizosphere > Soil | place: Michigan, USA...
CCGGACTACCTCTTTTTTATAGTCCGTGGCGTCCCGGTCGGCATTGACGCCATCTTTAAATATTTCCGCCTCATAGCTGCCTTCCGGCAGAAAGGAGCAATCGAGGATCAGTTGGCGCGCAGTCCAGTTGGTCATGGCAGCCGCAAACCAGGTGTCTCCCTTTCGGCGGGCCAGGGCCACATATTCCCCGACGGCTCCATCCAATGGGACCGTCTCGTCAAAAGTCGTTGGTATCTTTGTAATGAAGTCGGTACACTCCTGCTCTTTCCGGTAGGTCGTCGGGTTGTCCGAAAGCATTTGTATAGGGGCCTCGAAGACAACGTACTCGGCCAGTTGCTGACAGCGTGTGCCCTTGGCCATAGGATTTTCGTTGATAGGACGGTAGGCTTTATCAGTCGCATTGCGCATAGCCCCGGGCGTATAGTCCATGGGCCCGGCGATCATGCGGATAAAGGGAATAGTCACCACATATCGGGGTTGATCCTCATCTGCCCATTTGAAATTTTCGAGCCCTTTCACGCCTTCGTAACCGACCACATTGGGATAGGTGCGTTGCAGACCGGTGGGTTTATAGATGCCATGATAGTCTACCATTAATTTATATTGCGCGGCCTTTTTGGCGATAGCATAGGTAGAAGCCACGACCAGCTGGTCGTCCCGGTCAAAGAAATCTATCTTGAATCCCTTGACGCCCATGGCGGAATAATGAGGAAAGACAGTGTCCATCTGTTGCTCGATGGTATGCCAGGTGGCCCATAAGATCACGCCGATGCCTTTTTGTTTGCCATAGCCGATTATCTGTTGCAGATCGATGGCCGGCACCACCTTGAACAGATCATGATCATTTGACCAGCCTTCATCCAGGACGATATATTGCAGATGGTTGTCAGCAGCAAAGTCGATATAATACTTATATGTTTCGGTATTGATGCCCGCCTTGAAATCGACATGAGAGATATTCCAGTTATTCCACCAGTCCCAGGCCACCAGGCCGGGCTTTATCCAGGCGACATCCGAAAATCTTGGCGGGGATGCCAGCTTCTGTATGATGTCCTGGTTTAACAGCTCCTTATCCTGTTCGCTGATGACCACCACGCGCCAGGGGAAACTGCGGGTACCCGAAGTCCTGGCAATATAACCGGCCCTTTTATTCGGAATATAGTTGATGCCGTGCAGCTCCGCCTCCAGCGGATAGGGCGCATACACGCCTTTCAGCCCCTGTTTTGTGTCGTCGCCACTGTTCAGATACATACCCGGATAGTCTTCCAGGTCAGCCTCGAGGATCACCGCCTTTTTATTTTGCCCTACACCGACCAGGGCCGGCAAAAAGGCCAGCGAATCTTTTGGAAAGACAGAAAGCCCGATCTCGTGATAGAGGGCTTCAAAGGAAGAATTAAAGGTCTTGCCTATTCTATAGTCCCACTGAATGGGGATAAACGACTTTCCGGCGGAGGGAAAAATAAAATTGGCCTCCTCGTTTTTCACGATCACCTCGCCTTTCTTCCTGGTGATCCAACGATAGGCGACTGCATCGTTGTAGGCCCTGAAAACAAGACTATAGTCCCCTTTGCAATTTACCGTCAGCTGATTATACTGGTTCCTTATCTTATCCTTTTTATAATTAACAGGGACAAAACTCGAATCGACGTTCACAATTTTACTGCTGCTGACCTTTACATTCTGGCCGAGGACCTCCCCTTGACCCGCGACGCTCCCTTGACCCGCAACGCCCCCTTGGCCGGGCGCCTCCCCATGCCCCGCGACGCCCCCATCCTGCAAATGCAGGGCAATGACCGAGGGGGCGATAATGGGCTGACCTTTATGGTCGACGGACCACCGGGTTTCCGCGCCCATGCTAACACGCACGATGATGCTGCCGTCAGGCGAACGCAGTTCAAGCTCATTGGATTTGCGCAGCTCAGGATCATTGGACTTGCGCGGCTCAGGATTACCGGAACCATTTTGCGCGCGGCTGGCCACTGACATCAGCAGCAATAGGACGAGATGGACAAGCTGTTTCATAGTCCAAATATAAGGGATAGACGATCAATTCCCACACGGGGCGACCGGCCTGCGGCGGCGGATTTTGTGGCGACTGATATAATTGCTTCGGCGGATTTAATTGCTTCTGCGCGTGGCGTTTCTTATCACGGTACTGTCCGTCCGCGCGATGGCCTCCCCACTGCAATTCGTGAAATATACATAATAGCCGTCATCTCTGAATCGATAAACCTTACAGCCTTCGTGTTCAAAAAGATATTCTACTTTATAATAGCTGTTATTGTGGGCAGGCTCCCGCGAGATGGGTTTTGGGACGGTGCAGGATACCACCAGGACGCCCAACACCAGGGGCAGCAATAGGATGGATAAATGGCGCATAAGATAATTTTTATAAAAGATAGAAATTATCCCGGCCCCGCTTATGACGCTCATCCATTTTAATCGTCGCTTAACCGGTATTTAATCGGGTATTAATGAAGCGTCTTCCCAACGCGCCGCTGCCGCTACGACCTCCCCCTTTGTCTGACCAATAATAGATTATCCACGCTCCATTTATAGACAGGTAATCCGGAAAGCAGCAGGCTCGCCCCGGTGAATACGAACACTGGGTATTTGAATGGAGCGGCGATGCTCATGAATGTTGCCATACAGATCGCAAAGATCAACGTGAGGATTGCCGCTCCGAGGGAGGCCAGTCTTGTTTTAAGACCGATGATCAGGCAGATACCGAACAGAGCCTCCGCAATAGTAGCGATCAAACCCATAATACTGGCCCCGCCCGCTGACAGGAAAGGAAGCAGCTTATTGGTATAGCCTACAAAATTCGCCCAATTACCCCATGCAGGAATTCCCGTCCCGGGCGCGCCCAGCAAGCCGAGCCGGTCCATTACGGGGAATAAAAAACCTACCCCAAGGGCAAGTCGTAACAACAGTTGCGCGATGGCTATACGTTGGTTCATACAAGTGCATTTATACTGGGTTCCTTTGCCATAATTTCGGCTACAAACATACACAATAGCGGCTACCGGATGCAGAAATTCCGGACAATAATACATGCACCCGGTACGTTTATAACGCAGAATCTGTATATTTGCACATCGGTTCTCATAAAAGGGATCATCTTCCCCGATCTCTTATCATCCTTCGATCTTCTTGCCTGTATTTTTTTCTTGCCAATCGTCAACCGATCTTGCCTTCGCCCGCCATACGGAATTTTGCTTGCCCCTATCAAATTAAAGTATATAACTATGGAAAAGAAAGGCTTTCTCATTGACATGGACGGGGTAATTTACAAAGGCAGTGAACCCATACCCGGAGCAGTGGAATTTATCAACCACCTGCGGGATAAAGGATATCCCTTCCTTTTTTTGACCAATAACAGCCAGCGCACCAACAGGGACGTATGTTATAAGCTTCGCAAAATGGGCTTTAACGTCAACGACGAAGACATATTTACCTGTGCCATGGCTACGGCCCGCTATCTCGCATCCCGGAAGGAGAACGGTACGGCCTATGTCATCGGCGAGGGCGGCCTGCTTACAGAACTGCATAATATCGGTTATTCCATCGTGGACGATCATCCCGATTACGTGATCATCGGCGAGGGAAGGACGATCATGCTGGAGTCGGTGGACAAGGCGATCAACATGATCCTGAATGGAGCCAAACTGATCGCCACGAATCTCGACCCCAACTGCCCCGTAGGTAATGGAAAATACAGGGCGGGTTGCGGAGCCTTTGTCGCAATGCTGGAATTCGCCACAGGCCGGCAGGCGTTCAGCGTAGGCAAACCCAGCCCCGTAATGATGCGCATGGCCAGAAAGATCCTGGGATTGTCGACGGATGAAACGGTCATGATAGGGGATACAATGGGTACTGATATCCTGGGCGCAGGATCTATGGGTTTTACGACAGTGCTCACCCTGTCCGGTGTCACCCGCGAAACCGACCTCGACCAATACGGCTATGCTCCCGATTTTATCATACATTCTGTACAGGATCTTCTGAATGAAGAATTATTCTCCCGGGTGCTGTTGCAGCGACACGGACAATATGCTTATCTGGAAGAATTCACCGGCCGGTCCGCGGAATAAGCCGCCGGCCAGCCGGTGCAGAGGGAATCCCGACATCTGTTTAGAAGATATAAAAGATACTCGCCTGAACCACATTGGTTTTAAAATCCGTTCTTACATTCGAAATATTAAAGTCGCCGACTTTTGACAACCCTGCAATATATCTCGCTCCAATGCCAAACCCGCCTTTTGTTTGATAGCCTATACCCCCGGCGGCAGCCAGATCCATCTTTTTAGCAAAGTTGCCCACCTGTGTATTTTTGAGATCGTCATTCACCAGGATACCCACCTGCGGACCTGCTTCCAAATACAATCCAAAATTGGTGCGGTACTTCAACAAAAAAGGTACGATGAAGTAGGATATATTTACATTCTCCTTGCCAAACAGATTATCCTTAACCTTTGCTCCCTGGGATGAGAACAGGAACTCTTCCTGAATGGATAGGTTATCGATGATTTTGAAATTGACTATTGCGCCTGCATGGAAGCCCACTAATGCGTCAGTGGCAAAATCTGTATTGGTGTAGTTGCTGTAATTGGCCCCGGCCTTGAGCCCAAAGCTCAATCTTTGTACAAGACCTTTCATCATGCCCTGGCTGAAAGAATTGGTAGACGCCAGAACAAAACAGATAAACAGTAATTTTTTCATAATTTTCTTTTTTAAATAATTTTCATCCGGGGCAAAGATGAAAAGACGATAGACGATCCGGAAAGACTAGCTCAGCGAGCCGGACAAAACCGCACACGAAGCGCCATACCACGCGCCGCCCACAGCCGCCCCCCACGCCCCCCAAAAAAAATCACGCGAACGCGCTGCGCAATCCGCCTCATCGGCTTATTTGTCCGTTTCAGCCCATCCCCATATTTATATAAATTGGCAAATGGCCTAACTTCATACAATGAGAATCAACTCCCTTGCAAAGGAACTCATCCGGTATTGCTGGCTGGCCGCGCTGATCGCTGCCGGCATAGCCTTTATCTTTACTTATATATTAAACTCCAGCATCAGATCGCCGTTTACGTACTCCATATTCACCGGCATCAAATTCTTCATCCAGGGAATAGCCAATGTTCTGGCCCTGGTGATGGTGCATAAGCATATGCCCGAGACAACAGCAAAAAAGAAAAAATGGATCCGCTATGCCCTCGGCTACCTGTTCGCCCTGATCTTCTTCTTCATCACCGACCCTATCGAATTTTATTTGACCCTCCCCAGCAATGACTCATGGACAGTCACAGCACGCTTCCCCTCTTTTTTATTGCTGGGCGCCTGGAACAATACGCTGGTTATCTTCTTCCAGAACCTTGTTATTCTCCGGTATGAAAAGGCAAATACCGATCTTGAAAATTCCCGGCTGAGGGCAGCTAACCTCGAGTCGGCCAACCTGCTGCTCAAACAACAGATCCACCCCCATTTTCTTTTCAATGCCCTGAGTATGCTGAAAAGCCTGTACAAGGCCGATGTTCACGCCGGAGAAGAATACCTTTCCCGCCTGGTGAACTTTCTGCGGGCTTCACTGGCAGAACCTCAGTCCAGGGTCTCGCGTCTCCAGGACGAGATCAGACTCTGCAATGACTACCTGGAAATGCAGAAAATTCGTTTCGAAAATGCATTGGTCTGCACTATTGATATCCCTCAGCCGGTGCTGCTCGAAGGCTATGTACCCCCGTTTTCTATACAGTCTTTAATAGAGAACGCCATCAAGCATAATGAAGTGACGGAGTCATCCCCCCTGGTGATCGACGTGTTTTACAAAGATGACCGTATCTTCGTGGAGAATAATATGCAGGTAAGGACCCAGATGGACTCGCCGAGTGGCAAAGGACTTATCAACCTCATCGAAAGATATAAGATCCTGTCCCGGGAAGAAGTGATCATTCGCCAGGAGAACAAAATATTTTCTGTAAGCATTAAAGTCTTAAGCAATGAAGCTGGTGATCATAGAAGATGAAAAAGTAACGGCCAGGGACCTCGCCCAGACGATCGAACAATTATTCCCCCAGGCGCAGATAGTGAAAATATTGACTACCGTCAAGGAAAGCATTGGTTATTTCAGCGAAGGAAATAATGCCGATCTCATCTTTTCCGACATCCAGCTTGGAGATGGCCAAAGCTTCGAGATCTTTTCTAAAGTGGAGATAGGCGTACCTGTTATCTTCTGTACGGCCTTTGACGAATACGCCCTACACGCGTTCAAGGCGAATGGCATCGACTACATCCTGAAGCCCTTCACTACAGAGGCTGTGGCGGCCGCGATAAACAAATATCTGTCGTTCAAAGGTCAGGCCGCCGAAAATGCATTTTCCTATAAGACGCTCGAACAGCTTTTCATTCCGAAAAAAACAGCCGGGTCCGGCGCCGTTCTCGTATACCAAAAGGACAAGATCCTGCCCATCGCACTCAGCAATATCGCCTTTTTTTACCTGAAGAATGGAGTCGTAAACCTGACCACATTTGACAAAAAGAATTATTTGATCAATAAGAATATGGAGGAGTTGGGGAAAATGACGGAACCGCTTTTTTTTAGAGCCAACCGTCAATTCCTGGTGAATAGAAAATCCGTGTTGGACGCATCCAGCTATCTCTCCCGTAAGCTATCGGTTACTTTATCCGTACCAACACAGGAGTCCATTACGATAAGCAAAGAGAAAATCCCCCAATTTCTGGACTGGCTGACACAACCCTGAAACATAAACCAAATCAATATGAATTTTTTAAACATTAGGGCATTTGTCCCTTCAGGTAAAGAGTATGAAAAATCAAAACAACTGTTTCAGGAGCTGGGTTTTGATATGAGTTTCGATGATGGAGGCTATGCTGGTTTCGAAAAAGACGGATGTAGATTCTTTTTGCAAAATTATGACAGTGGTGAATGCACACAACACTTTATGATGGCTGTTGGAATAAGTAATGCTGAAGAATTCAGAAATCAGGTGATTGAAAAAAAACTTCCTGAAAGATATGGCATCAAGGTATGGCCCCTCATAGAACAACCTTATGGCAAAGAAGTTTGTATTGCCGACATTGCCGGAGTCTTGTGGCATTTTGTAGAACCGCCAGTTAGATAAAAAGGACCGCCGCCCTCCACCGCCGCCAACCCCCATCGCCGCCGGCCCCCACCACCTGGCGAGCAGGCCCAAATTAATTGGGCCTGCATTCCCATATTGGGGACCTTTAACCACACCTGCCAGAATTTTAAACAAAAACCCCCTGGCATTAAATTTTAGGGAAATATTATGATAACTCCTCAGCCGCATCGATAAACCACCGCGGAAAAGCAATTCTTCTCAAAAAATACACTCACTTTAAACTATGTGATTATGAAAACAAAAATAAATGTGTGGTTAGCTACTGCCGGGGTTGCCGTTGTTTTGCTTTCGGGATGTGTATCGAGTAAGAAATATAAGTCATCCCAGGCAGCCCTTCAACAGGTGAGAAGTGACAGCGCCCGGCTGGCACAACAGGTTGCCTCACTAAATGAAAATGTACAGAGTCTGCAAGGAAAGAATACCACCCTGCAACGCTCGCTGGACAGCACGTCCGGTAATTATGCTACCCAGCAAAAATCCCTCGATTATTATCAATCCTATTTTAAACAACAGCAAACCGCGCTTTCACAGGTAGGCGAAGACCTGAAAGGGGCTCTTTCTCAGGCGGGTCTTGCAAATGAAGACGTTCAGCAGATGGACAATGCCATTTACGTTCGCCTTGATGAAGATAAAGTATTCAAAAAGAACAGCACTGCTGTTACTTCCAGCGGGAAGCAGGCATTGAACAGTCTTGCACAGGTAATTAAAGGCAGGTCAGGTATGAATGTATTCGTCAGCGACGGCGATTCTTCCTCCGGCCAAAACAGCACCGCCGGCAATATGCCTTCTTCAGCGATGGAGAACGCAACGGCGAGGGAGAATGCAGCCGATAACGCGGCATCTGCTAACATGTCTGCCAATCCGGCGCCCAAACACCACCGGATGTCTCACCACGGCATGGCCGCCCGGAGCTCCACTGCAAAAAAAGACGCCCATGCACAAAATGATGCTACAAAACCAGCCAATGATAACGTAGCAGCCAACACAAAAACACCCGGCAGCGGTAAAAGCAATGACGCAGCAACACATAAAAGGATACAAAGAAAGCACCCAAATTCGGAAGGATCGATGACAATGTACAGCAATGGGCCAAAGTTGACGAAAAACAGGGCCTGGGCCTTGAAACAAGCCCGTATGAATACCGTTGCAAACAACTTCCTGCAAAATGGCGTTCCTCTGGTAAACGTATCGATGCAGCAACCCGCTTTAAATGGCGATCAACAAAATAAAAGCATCCGGGTCATCATTACCCCCACGATGAGCGATTTCAATCCGCAAAAGAATTCTTCCGTAAGCGCTACAAAATAAGTTTCGCCACAGTAGAATTTTGTAAAGCCTTCTGTAATTACAGAAGGCTTTATTTATTTGTCATATTACACGTTTATTCCCCCTTTTGACGCACTTATTGAAAAAAAGAACACATTTATAAGCTTTTGATCGAAAAGAAATATTTGTTATATATTTAATTGACGATAGGATAGTGAGAAAAAGTCCCCAAATTGAACTGTTAACCCTTAAACCTTTAAATTTTTTATGAGACCTTATCTCTCCCGGCCATTTTTCGCTTTCTGCGTATTAATGTTTATTTTCCTTCCTGGCCACGCTCAATGGTCAACCAACGGCACCAACGTATATTATTCAAATGGCAACGTGGGCGTAGGTATCACCGCGCCTGTATCAAAATTTCAGGTGTATGGCGGGAATGCCTATTTGTGGGGGCTTAATGTAGGATATGGCACGGGTACCGCAGTGATTAGCACTGATGAGGGTAATAAACCGCTGATCTTCCAACTGGGCGGCACCGAATACGCCAGGATACACTCCAATGGATATTTTGGAATTGGTACCAATAATCCTTTGGGCCCATTGCAGGTCTATGGCGGGAATGCCTATTTGTGGGGTCTTAATATAGGATATGGCACGAGTACCGCAGTGATTACCACAGACGTGGGCAATAAACCGATCAGTTTTCAACTGGGCGGGACAGAATACGCCCGGATCAGCGCGAATGGCAATCTTCTTATTGGTCAGACCAGCCAGGTAAACACAGCGTATAAACTGGATGTGGCCGGCACTATCAGGACCCAAAAGATGGTCGTAAACAGCAATGGCGCTGATTTCATATTCGATTCCACCTATAGACTGCTTTCCCTGCCTGCCATCGAAAAATATATTAACGAACACCATCATCTTCCCGGTGTCGCTTCCGCCAGACAGATGCAGGAAGAAGGCCTGGAAGTGAGTAATAGCCAGACTATGTTGTTAAGCAAGGTCGAGGAACTTACCCTTTATATCATCCAACAGAATAAAGAAATAGAAGCCCTGAAGACGGAATTGAAAACGATAAAAGATGAAATAAAGAAATAGTCTCCCCCAAGACACCTAAAGCATACTCAATTTATTTGCTATCAACTGCGTCACCGCGTCTATTGCAGGAGGAAAGATCTTTCGCAGATCGATCTCTTCGGTATTGGCCAATAACTGTTGCAGGGTCTTCATGAAAATGTTCTTTGTCTCTGTAGCAAGGTTGACTTTGGCAATGCCACACTGTACCGCCAGCTTTAACTGGTCATCAGGGACCCCTGAACCTCCATGCAGCACGAGCGCTGCGGAAGTGGCTGCATGTATCTGCTTTAACAGCTCTATTTCGAGATGCGGCGTGGATTTATAAAAGCCATGCGCCGTGCCGATCGCTACTGCCAGGGCATTGACGCCTGTAGATTCAACGAATTGCTTTGCTTCCGCCGGCTGGGTAAACTCCGGCTTTTGATTTTGGCCTAGCTTGGCTATATAGCCAAGTTCAGCTTCCACATTAGCGCCATACGCCTCTGCCAGCCTAACTACTTCAGAGGTAATACGGATATTTTCCGAAATGGACTGTTCACTGGCGTCTATCATCACTGAATCAAACCCCGCATCCAGACATTTTCTGATTATTTCAATATTGCTGCCGTGATCCAGGTGTACCCACCCCTGCACCTCGAATTGCTTCAATGCCACACGGGCCATGTCAACGGCACAAGTTATGCCCAGGTAATTCAGGGTGCTTTCCGAAAGCTGCAGTATCAAAGGACTTTTTGATATTTGGGCCGCTAATAATAACCCTTTTAATGTTTCGAAATTATAAAAGTTGACGGCCAGCAATGCTTTTCCCGAGCCGGAGCAATTATTCAGTTGTTGTGTAAGCGTCATGGTATGATGAAATTGAATTTTTCAGCGGCAATGCTTCTTATCGTGTTATAATCCCGGAATGCTGTGGTGCCGCCAGCAGCAGTTGTGTTGATGGCCCCCGTCAAGGCCCCGTATTCGGCGCATTGCTGCAGGGGGCTATGCCTGATGAATTTATAAATGAATCCTGCGTTAAAGCTGTCGCCGGCTCCGATGGCATCCACGACGTTTGAGTTGAGAAAGGGACGTTGATGAAAAAGAGTCTTTCCGTCCCATACATAAGCGCCCGAATCGCCATCCTTCACAACTACAATATGAGCATAAGGCCATATACTTTCGATGGCGGAACCGATATCCCCTTTCCCCGTCAGGAGCTTGATCTCGGCGAGGTTGGGGAGAAAAACATCTACATGCTGCAGCAGGTCGGGCAGATGGAGGTCCCATTTCTCATGCGGATCCCATTGCGGGTCCAGCGAAGTCGTTAACCCGATCGATTTTGCACGGGCCAGCAGATTGTAGATGTCCCGCCGCAGCCCCGGTTGGAGAAAGACAGAGCTGACGTGCAGGTGCCCGGCCGTGCTCAGGAGCTCATCGGTGACGTCGGCGCCGGTAAATTCGTCGATAGCGCCCGGATATGTGATCATTGCCCTGTCCAGGCCATAGTTTAGCGCCACGCTGATGCCTGTTGCGGCAGTGTCAGAAAAAAGGATAGAGGAAGTGGATACTTTCCTCTTCTCCAGGTCCTGTAATATCTTGTCGGCAAAACTGTCCCGGCCGACCTTGCCTATGAAATTGACCTGCCCGCCCAGCGTGCTGAGATTACAGGCGAATATAGCCGAACTGCTGCCCAAAGTGAATGTCATATCCCGGGCCAGGATCTCCTTGCCTGTCTTCGGCTGGTCTTCAAGCCCGTTCAGGATGAGGTCCATATTGAGCTCCCCCGCCACCAGTACATCGAATCGTGTTTGTTCCATTGGATTGCTGCTAAAAGTTAAGATCCCGTCGTCAGCGGATAAATTTCCACCCCCTGTACCACTCTCGAAATAGCCCCGTTCAACGAAGGCGTGTCGGGTTGAAGACCCAGGGCCAACGATTTATAAAAAGCCAGCATCTGCGCCGGCACAATACTGACTACGGGAAGAAGATCTTCGTGAAGACTCGAATTGCCTGCGGATAGCACAATGACGGCATCCAGCTCCACTCCCGCATAATGCGATTCCATAATGCCTATCTCCATCAGCGCCTTGTTCCCTTTCTTCATGCTCGTCACCAGGTCCCGCTCATAGTTAAGGACATAGTCGGACTGGGAAAAAAAGTAGACCACCAGCGATTTCTCATCGATCACCGCCTTGGGGCCATGACGAAATCCAAGGAATGTATCGTTTTTGCAAATGACCTTGCCATTGGTCAGCTCCTGCAGTTTTAGCTGGGCTTCCGTTGCAGTGCCGGATAAAGCCCCGTTCCCAAGAAAGACCGCCCTTGAAAAATCCTGGTTGGCAATGGAGTACAGCAACGAAGCATACTGCTGCAATATATGTTCTCCGTACTGACATAATAGTTTTACCTGGTCGCTCATACCCTCATCGTGGCTGGCCTGCGCAATAATAGTTCCTGCAAGCAGCATACCCGTATAACTGCTCGTCATGGCAAGGCTTTTGTCGTTTGAGTCAGGAGGTAAAGTGAAAATATAAGCCGACTGTCCGCTTTTATAGGCTGCCAGATCACCGCTCTCATTGCAGGTAATGATGAGATGGTAACACCCACGGGACAATTTATCCGCCAGCTCCAACGCAGCGCAGCTTTCAGGACTGTTGCCCGATCGGGCGAACGAAATGATCAAAGGAATATGGTCTTTATGAAAATAATCATAAGGGTGCGATACCAGGTCCGTAGTGGGAACAGCCCGCGTATGGATACCCGTGTTCCTGAAAAAAATACCGCTTAACGACATGCCGATATAGGCGCTCGTGCCCGCCCCCGTCAGAATAATATTGTCGGCCATGCTGTAGGCCTGCTGCAGAAATGCCCATAAGGCGTCTTTCTGATGTTCGATCTTTTCCCATATCTTCTTCCATAGGTCAGGTTGCTGACTGATCTCTCGCGCAGTGAAGTATGCGCCATGCTGTTTGAGATGGTTTATGTCCAGGAGGAGTAATTGCTCATTCATAGATGCGATAAGTGAATTGGATACAAAAATAAGAAAAGGAAGTGTAACTTTCAAAACGTTTTTATTTCAAAATGAAAGCCTTATTTTATTCCCGTTTTCTTTCATTTAAGAATAGTATGTAGTTTAGCAGCTTATCCATCTTAAAATAAGGCATCATTCATGACACCCAATAAAGACTCAGGCTCAACGGTCGGAAGACGGAAAAAGATCCTTCAAAAGCTCGAAAAGAACGGCCAGGTCATCGTAACCGAACTTAGCAAAGAGTTCCAGGTAAGCGAAGTGACTATCCGGAACGACCTGGAACAGCTGGAGCAGAAAAATATGCTGCTCCGGGCGAGGGGAGGAGCTATCAAACTGGAGAATAATGTAGCCATAGACTACCAGATCAGCGAAAAGGACAAGATCAACAACGCTGAAAAGGCCGCCATCGGGAAAAGGGCCGCCCGCCTCATCCAGGAACAGGATACGGTGATCATTGATTCCGGCACGACCACCGCCGAAATGGTGAAGAACCTGAAATTGTTCAGGAACCTGAAAGTCATTACCAATGCAGTTAATATCGTTACACAGCTTGTCAACTACCCTAATATAAGCCTCATCATTCCCGGCGGATACCTGCGGCCGAACTCCCAATCCCTGGTAGGGCCGCTGGCGGAAAAGAACTTCCGTAATTTCCACGTCGACAAAGTGTTCCTTGGTGTGGACGGATTCGATACCCGCCTTGGCATCTATACGCCGAATATGGAAGAAGCCTACCTCAACGAGATCATGATCGAAATTGCCAACGAGGTCATCGTACTCGCTGACTCCAGCAAATTCCGGAGAAAAAGCCTGACTTTCATCTGCCCGGTCAACAAGGTAAATACGGTCGTCACCGATGAAGGCATTACCCAGGATGATAAAAAACGACTGGAAGATGCCGGCATTAAAGTGGTCATTGCTTAATTCCGGCTGCCCCTCTCAGCCCGGCTGCCCCTCTCAGCCCGGCCGCCCCTCTCAGCCCGGCCGCCCCCCGGCCCGTAAATTTTTTTGTTTTTATCTTTCAAAACCCTATTTTTGAAAAATAAAATGATTTTGAAAGTTTCGTTTGCTTTTTAATTCTTATGGAAGTATTGCTTGCACGTCAGCCCAGGCCCTGGCTATTATACACCGCCATGAACGTATTGTTCACCGGTGTCTGGGGCGCATTTATCGAGATCCCGGAAAAATCGGGTTTCCCCGCTACCCTCGGCTATGTAATATGGTCACTGACAATGCTGCCCTGCGCAGCCATAGCACTTCGAAAAATTTCATGGAACCTGGAATTCTCCAGCCGCTCCGCCTTTTTAGGCATCCTGGTAGGACTCACCGGCGCAGGAGGCCAGCTGCTCTTATTCGAAGCATTACGCGAAGGACCGGCATTTATCATTTTCCCCTTCATCACCCTGTTCCCCGTACTCACTATCGTCTTATCGGTGATCTTTCTGAAGGAAAAAGGCAGCCGCAGACAATGGATAGGCATCACCATCGCCCTCCTCGCAGCCTGCTTCCTGTCTTTCCAGCCCTCCAAAAACTCACCCGTACACGGCATCCAATGGCTGATACTCTCCCTGCTGGTTTTTATCCTGTGGGGCATACAGGGATTTGCCATGAAATTCGCAAACAACTCGATGAAGGCCGAAAGTATCTTTTTTTATATGGCGATCACCGGCATCCTGCTGGCCCCCTTTGCATGGCATATGACTGATTTTTCCCAACCCGTCAACTGGGGCTGGAAAGGACCCTACCTCGCCGCATTGATACATGTGCTGAACGCAGTCGGAACACTATCGCTGGTCTATGCATTGCGATACGGCAAGGCTGTCATAGTCATGCCCCTTACGAGTCTGTCCTCGGTGATAACAGTGGTTTTATCCCTCGTGATCTACGGCGTTGTCCCGGGAATGGTCCTTGCAATTGGTCTCGTCCTGGCCCTGGCAGCCATAGTGATCCTTTCAGAATAGTAGCTGATACATCATATAAAACATCAAACACACCAAAACCATGACTGTCCATACAACAGTTGCGGGAATGCTGGTAATAGGCTGGTCCCTGCTAAGCCTCTCACTCCCGGCACAAACCCCACACAACGAGGTCATCATCACAGGCTCAGTGACCGATACCAAAGGATCGCCAATAGCCGGAGCCACCGTAGCCGTAAAGAATAAAAAAGGAGGCGCAGTTACTGATGACCGTGGTACATATCATATCCCCGCCCCTTCCAACGGCTGGCTGGTAACCTCTTTCGTTGGATATAAGACAAAAGAAGTGCCGGTCAATGGCAGCAGACAGGTCGATATACAACTGGAGACGGCTCCAGGCGGCTTAAGCGATGTGATAGTAGTAGGCTATGGCGCTCAGAAAAAAGCTACGCTCACCGGTTCCGTAGTTTCGGTATCAGGAGACGACCTTAAACAAGCGCCGCTGGCCAACGTAGGAAATGCACTGGTAGGACGCGTACCCGGACTCATGGCCACCCAGGCCAGCGGAGAACCCGGCGCCAACGCCGCCACCCTGCGCATACGCGGCGCCGCCACCCTCAACAGCGACGGACAGGACCCCCTCATCATCATCGATGGCATACAACAGGAGATCTATGTTTTGAATGGACTCGATGCCAACGAAATAGACAATATCAGCGTACTGAAGGACGCCTCCGCTACCGCCGTATACGGTGTGCGCGGCGCCAATGGGGTGATCATCGTCTCTACCAAAAGAGGCAAGGCCGGAAGACCAAGGATCGGCTTTTCTTTTAATCAGGGTATTACCCAGCTGACCTCTAAACTCCAATTATTAAGATCCTATGATTACGCCCTTTTCAGGAACGAAGCCATAAAGTCGGATGCCGACCCCTCTTTCAACCAGTATTTATTCAGCGACGACGACTTATGGAAATTTCAGCACAACCGCGATTATACCGATGCGGAGGTGGATGCCATGGACCTGACACCCAAACAGAGATCCGATTTGAAAGCCAGCCCCGCATTGTATTACACCAGTCACGACTATTTCGACGAAGAGTTCGCTAACGCAGCCCCGCAATCGCAATATAATCTGAACCTGTCCGGCGGCAGTAAAACCGTACAGTACTTTGTTTCTGCCGGTTATTTCTCTCAAAAAGGCCTGCTGGCGAATTCCAACTACGGCGGCGCTAATGTCAACTCGAATTACGACCGGTATAATTTCCGGTCCAACCTGGATATCGAAGCCGCTCACAACCTGAAAATATCCGTGAACATCGGCGGCCAGGTCGCCACGAACAGCGGCATCCTGGGCAAAGACAGCGCTACAGACCTTTTCAGCCGGTATAAAGAGCTGACGGTGATGACGCTGGAATCGTCACCTTATGCAGGACCCGGCATCGTGGATGGCCACCTCGTCGTTGGATTCGTCAACCAGGGCGATCCTATCAAACAGCAAAAAGGCGGCGGAGGCTATTCTCCTATCGCATATCTGCTGACCCGCCCAACGCTGACGCGAAATGTCAGCACGCTCAATTCCACGATCAAGGTGGTCCATAAAATGGATTATCTCACCCGGGGCCTGTCCGCCAATGCCACCTTCTCGTACAATGACAGCTATACAAAAGGGACCTACCGGCTGAACCAGGTCCCTCAATATACCGCTATGCGCGACCCGGACAACCCCGCCACAATATTATTTTTCGGCGGCGCCGTAGGACCCTCTATCGTAAAACAGAATTGGATCAATGACAAATGGCGCAGAGTATACATGGAGGCCTCGCTGGATTACACGCATTCATTCAACAGCCACACAGTGACGGCCCTGGTGCTTTTCAACGCCCAGAAGACATATTCCCCCTCCCTGCAATATAACGTGCCGGAAGGATTGATGGGCGTGGTCAGCCGCATCACGTACAATTATAAAGGACGCTACCTGGCCGAAGGTGACCTCGGATACAACGGCTCGGAAAATTTCCCTAAGAACAGACGCTTCGGGCTATTCCCCGCAGTCTCAGCCGGCTGGGTGCTTTCGAATGAATCCTTCTTCCCCAAAAATGACTGGGTCAACTGGGTGAAGTTCCGGGCCTCCTATGGCGAGGTAGGTAATGATAAGATCGGTGGTAACAGGTTCCTCTATCTATCGAATAGCTGGGGCTACAACGGATACGGCCCCCTGCAAGGCTATTTCTTCGGGAACTCGAATGGCTCCAGCCAAAGCCCCTATTACAACGGAGCATACGAAAGCAGGATTGGCAATCCCGACGTCACCTGGGAACGCGCCAAAAAGACCAATTTTGGCGTTGAGATGAAACTGTTGACGAACAGGTTGTCTCTCACAGCCGACCTTTTCAGTGAGAAACGCGACAATATCCTGATCTCACTGGGTACAGTACCCGCACTGACAGGCGCCACACTGCCCCCGGCCAACCTGGGCAAGGTCTCGAACCATGGGTATGAACTACAGGCAGGATGGGAAGACCAGACAGGCAAACTTACCTGGTTCATCCGGGGCGGATTATCCTATGCACGCAACAAAATAGAATACATGGATGAGCCGGCATATCCATACCCCTGGATGAATGCAACAGGCTTTCCCATCGGACAATATAAAGGATATTATCAGCAGGGCTTCTATAACACAGCCGCCGAAGCCGCCAGCCATCCCTATTCCAATGTCGATGGCAATCACGTTCAGGCCGGTGACCTGCGATATGCCGATCTCAATAAAGATGGGAAGATCGATCTCAGCGACAAGGGCCCCATCGGTTATTCCAACCTTCCCCAATACGCTTTCAACTGGAGTTTTGGAGGGGGATTTAAAGGATTCGACCTTTCCGTACTGTTCAATGGAACAGCCAATGGTTCATTTCCTCTCCAGGGCTTCGATCTGATAAACCCATTTTATTATGTCAATGGCAATGCCATGCAATGGCAGTATGATGGCAGGTGGACGCCGGAAAAAGCACAACAGGGGATAACTCCCACTTTTCCCCGTGCTTCGCTTCGTACCTACACCTCGCAGAACGGCGCCGCCCTGAGCAGCTTTTGGCTGCGATCGAATAATTATATCCGGCTTAAGAATGTGGAGATCGGCTATTCTGTCCAGCACCTGGGAATGCTAAAAAAAGCAGGTGTGTCCGCAATAAGGATCTATGCCAATGCCAACAACCTCCACACATGGGCGCCGGGTATGATCCCCGGTCTGGATCCCGAACAACAGGATTCAGGAGGCGCCAGCAGTGGATATGTATACCCTATGACACGCGTATTCAATTTCGGAGCGAATATTCAATTCTGATACAGCCGGCTTAATAATTAATAATAAAGATCTCATGATAAAAAATATATGCCAGCGCCACCGGATGTTAATAATTTCCGGTCTGCTATTAATGGCAATAACAACATCATGCCGAAAAGGATTCTTGGAAAAACCCCAGGGCAGCGATACCACGGTGGACTCTGTTTTTTCCTCCGCCGAAAAAGTGCAATACGCCATTGCGCAGGCATATACGCAAAGCCTGGCCATCGGCATTACCATCATCCCCTGGGACTGGAACAGGGATTATTGTATGAGGGAAAGTACGCTGGACGGGATCTCTGGTGAAAATATAGCCACCGATTTCGACTGGGAGGACGCCTGGATCATTCAACGAAGCGGCATGACCGCCGATGACGGCAGCGGCATCCCCCGCAGCGAGGACGGCTTTTCTTTCAATTACAAAGCCATCCGGCAAAATTACCTCGTCATGGAGAACATCGGCAAGGTGCAGGATATGACGGCGACGGAAAAGGCGCAGGTCAGGGCAGAGATGAAGACGCTGACAGCTTACCGGTATAGCGAAATGTTCAAAAGATATGGCGGCGTCCCGATAGTGGAGAAAACCCTGAACATCACGGATCATCTCAATATCCCCCGCGCCTCCCTGCAGCAAACGCTTGATTTCATTATAAAATTATGCGACGAATCGGTCGATTCGCTACCCGACTCCTACCCCGACAAGTGGAAAGGAAGAATAACAAAAGGTGTTGCCCTGGCCATAAAGGCGGAAACGCTCATGTACGCCGCCCGCCCATTGTTTAATGCCGCAACACCATACATGGACTTCGGCGGCAATAATTCTCTTATCTGTTTTGGACAGCAGGACCTTTCCAGATGGCAGCAGGCAGTTGACGCTGCAAAGGCCGCCCTGGACTGGAGCCTTGCCAACGGATACCACGTGATCAACACCGGCAACCCCCTGGATGATTTTGGGACTGCCACGTCCACTCCCGGCAACGCAGAAGTATTACTCGCATATAAATATCAATGGGCCAACGACGTCGGGGCATTATTCTTTCTGTACAACCTGCACACATGGGTGGGGAATGCCAACGGCATGTCCCTTACACAACTGCAGCAATTCTATAAGGCCGATGGCGCCGACCAGGACTGGACCGACGAGACACCCAGGCCCTATTCCGAATACTATAATAAGATGCAGGAGATGGAAGCCCGCCTGAAAGCATCCATACAGGCCCCCGGTATAGATGCCTGGACAAATCCCAGCGACGCTTTCTGGAACAGCGTGAATTGCTTCCAGAGCGGCGATCTGGGACGCGAAGAATGCGGAAGAAAAGCAAAGTTCTGGTATAAGGCCGGCACCCGGGAATGGTTCGAATTCCCACTATATCGCGTAGCCGAGCTATATCTCGATCTGGCAGAGGCCTATAATGAATTGTCCCAGCCTTCCCAGTCACTATCATACTTAAATGTTATCCGCGCACGCGCAGGCCTGCCTGCAGTGACACAGACAGACAAAGATGCATTAAGAAAGATCATTCAACGGGAATGGGCCGTAGAATTCTATGAGGAGAACCATCGCCTCCACGACGTCAAACACTGGAAACTACCGGATATAGCCAATGGGATCATCGGCGGCCCAAAAAGAAGCTTTACGTTCACGTATACCGGTTCATCAGCAGCATTGCCAGCCGATTTTCTCACTTATGCCAATGTGATAAAATACACTGCCTTCTGGACGGCAAGTCAGTACCTGTGCCCCTTCCCCGCATCAGAGGTGAATAAAGGCTACCTGGTTCAAAACCCCGGCTATTAAGGTGTCCTGAACTTATAATCATCTTACTTATCAATTATATTAAAATGACCAAACTACCTGTAAGATTAAACATCCCAAAACATTGGATGCTTTGCGGGATGATGATGGTAATTGCTTCATGCCTGCATGCACAGGCCACCTATCATAAGGACGGCCCGGATACCACGATGGCTCCCAAACAGCCGGGAGCATTGCTGGAGATAACACCCCTGACATCCACGGCAGCAGTATCCACTGTCTCCGGCGAGACATTACAGAAGACCCGCACCGCCAATCTCAGTAATACCCTCTATGGCCGCCTGCCCGGGCTCGGCGTGCTGCAAGGATCCGGAGAACCTGGCTACGACGGGGCCGCTTTGAACATCCGCGGCCAGGGCACTTATAACACAGCGGACCCGATCATTTTTGTAGACGGCTTTCAGACCACCTATACGTATTTCCAATATCTATCCCCGGATGAAATAGAGAACGTATCTATATTGAAGGACGCTACCGCCCTGGCTGTTTTTGGCATGAAGGGAGCCAACGGGATCCTCTGGGTTACCACCAGACGCGGGCACGCGGGCAAGCCGCAGATCCAGCTGCGGGTCGGTACAGGTCTTCAACAGCCCATTAATCTCAACAAACCCCTCGGCGCTTATGACTACGCCAGACTTTACAATGAGGCAGTAAGTAATGACAACGGCAATAAATGGAGCCCCGCCTACACGCCTGATCAGTTGAATGCATACAAGGACGGCGCCGGAACAAATGTAGACTGGTATCGGCAGACATTGAAACCCGCAGCCCTGTATTCGGACGCCAACCTTGTCTTCAGCGGCGGAGAAGCATCCACAAGATACTGGATGACACTCGGATATATGAAGAACGGCGGTTTGTACGACGCCCCCAATGACGACACGCATTCCAACGGCGCCCTGCAACGCATCAATATCCGGACTAACCTCGACTTCGATCTCTTCAATATTTTTGAGGCAAAGGCGGATATAGCCGGACGCATCGAAGACAGGAAATATCCCAATATCAAAACAGCCGGCCTCTGGCAAAACCTCGCAGGATATCCGGCCAATATATACCCTGTCCATAATCCCGACGGATCTTGGACAGGTACGCCTATCTATCCTGATAATCCCGTCGCATCGATACGCGAACTGGGATATGTATCTACACACGACAGAACCCTCCAGGCCAATCTCGTCGTAAAAGAAAAGCTCAATTTCATTCTTAACGGCCTGTATTTTAAAGAAGCCGCTTCTTTCAACAGCTGGACCCGCGGAACATATAACAATACCAGGGATTACGCACGCTATATAGGCGCCGACAGACAGACGACGGACCTGAACACCAACTATGCTATTTTCGATGATAAGGGCACCAACCAGAGCGATTGGAAACAATTCACCCTTACCACCGGTTACGACACCCGCTCCGGGATACATGATGTATCTGTTGCCCTCAATTACCTCCAATACATCTACAATATAGACGCCAGCCAGAATGGTATTGCGGGCGTAAACAGTGATTACGGTTACAAAGACCTCTCAGGCCGTCTTCATTATACCCTGAAAGACCGGTATGTGGGAGAATTTGGCTTTGCTTACAGCGGATCGGACAATTATGCCAAAGGCCATAAATGGGGATTTTACCCGGCCTTGTCCGCGGCATGGATCATTTCGAACGAAGCCTTCTGGAACAACGGCGCCTTCGATGAACTCAAATTAAGGGCTTCAGCAGGAAAGACAGGTTACGACCAGTACACGGGCGGACGCTACCTTTATCAACAGTATTATTCGACATCCGGGTTTTACAACGTAGGCAACGGAACTCCCGTAAGTCTTGAAGGACTTGCCCCATCTTATATTGCCAACCCCGGGATCTTTGCCGAACAAAGCCTGAAGTATAACATAGGTATCGATACGAGACTGTTTAAACGACTTTCCGTCACGGTAGACGCATTTATGGACCGGCGTTCAGGAATTATCACCCCGGATAATTCATTGCTTGCCGTATTCGGAGCCACGCCGCCTTTTGAGAATATAGGAAAGGTCACCAGCAAAGGATTCGAGATCGCCCTGGATTATGCCAGGAAGACCGGCAAATGGAAATATGCTGTCAACGGGCAGTTGTCCTATAGTAACAACCGGATCGATTATAATGCGGAAGTACCTCCCGTGTCACCCAATAGCGCAACTACCGGTAAAAGTATAAACACGCCGATGGGCTACCGCTTTGCCGGCTTTTATGATGTCAGCGACTTTAACCCCGGTGGCGGCCTGAAAACAGGTCTGCCTGTGCCAGGCTTCGGCCTTGTTCAACCCGGTGATGTGAAATACGAAGATGTCAATGGTGATAAAAATGTGGATGAGGCCGACATGGTCAGCATCGGCAAGCCTTCGTTACCCAGCTGGGTCTATTCTTTCAATGTCGACCTGGAATATGCCGGGTTCGATCTTCAATTGCTGGTTCAGGGCGTTGCCGGACGTAATGTCAGCCTGCTGGACCTGCCCGGCCAGGCACTGGCATTTGAAAATAATGGGAATGCTTATTCCCTTGCCGAAGGCCGTTGGGCGTATTATCCAGATCAGGGTATCGATACCCGCGCAAAGGCTGTTTACCCCCGTTTGTCCACTTTGAATAATACTAATAACTATCGCAGATCGACCTTATGGATAAAAAGCGGCGATTTTTTGCGCTTGCGTAATGCGGTAATAGGGTATACTATCCCCGCCGCGATCACACAAAAGGCGAAGATCCAAAAGGCAAGAGTATATGTCAGTGGGGTCAACCTGTTGACATGGAGCCGGCTGTTAAAGGATTATCATATCGACCCGGAAACACAGGCCGGCTATCCCGCCATGAAAGGATATAATATAGGGCTCATCGTAAACTTTTTATGACCCAAAAGATCACCAATATGATAAAGCATATTATTATAGTATTCCTGCTGGCATCCACCGCATCCATCAGCGGATGCAAAAAATCGATAGACACCAGGATAGACACTTCACTCACGGACAAAGACATAGCCAGCGATTACACCCGCCTGTGGAATTTCGGTTATGCCCCATATACCTACGTGAAGAACGGCTTCTCTGCCATCGATCACAACCTGTTTGCCGCGGCTACCGATGAGGCGGAGCAAACCGCGGCGGGCTCGGGCGCACAGCTTTTCAACGAAGGCAGCTGGAGCGCATTTAACAACCCCGACACCGTATACGCCAATTGCTATGCCGGCATCAGGGCCGCAAATTATTTCCTGGAGAAATATGCGGCAGACTACAAAAAGATACTCGCGTACAACCGTGATACCATCACAGACCATCAATACCAATATCTCAGGGATGTCGCCAGTGCCGGATGGTTGCTAAATGAGGCCCGGGTGCTGCGGGCATATTTCTATTTTGAACTGATAAAAAGATACCACAACGTCCCCCTGGTGACAAAGGTGCTCACCGCCGGAGATAATACCAATATCCCCCAGACAGGTTTCGGCGATGTCATGCAATTCATCGTGTCCGAGATAGATGCCGTAAAAGACAACCTTCAGCAGGACTGGAGATCCTATGATGCAGGAAGTGACGGACGCATTACCCAGGGCATTGCGCTCGCTATAAAAGCCAGGGCCCTACTTTATGCTGCAAGCCCATTGAATAACCCCTCGAATGACCCTGCGCCATGGAAGAAAGCCGCCGAAGCAGCTAATGATATTATAGCCCTGGGCCGGTATACGCTGGATAATGATTACCGCAACCTTTTTCTTACGGATTACACGGTCAACAGCCCGGAAATGATATGGGCCATACGCCTTGGCGCTACCAATGACCCTGAAAGAAAGAATTACCCGGTTGGCACGCTCGGAGGCAACAGCGGCGTAACCCCATCCCATAACCTCGTGTCGGCATATGAATATACAGGAACTCCTGACCCGCTGGATCCATATGCCAACAGGGATCCCCGTCTGGGATATACGGTGGCTGTCAATAACAGCGCATGGAATGGCCGCACCATAGAAATATGGGAAGGAGGTAAAGATGCCTGGAATAAGCCAAATGCCAGCCGTACAGGATACTATCTCAGGAAATTCCTGAGCGATAACCTGGACCTCGTTCAAAATGAGAGCACCCAGCACAGTTGGATCGTATTCCGGTATGCAGGGATATTGCTTGATTACGCGGAAGCCATGAACGAAGCGTATGGTCCCGATGAAAATAACAACTGGTCGCTCAACGCCCGCCAGGCGGTGAACCAGGTACGGAACCGTACAGGTGTACAAATGCCTCCCATACAGGCGGCAGACCAGACAGCCATGCGGACCGGCATCAAACACGAACGCCAGATCGAACTGGCATTCGAGGACCACCGTTTCTGGGACCTTTTGCGATGGAAAGATGCAGAGACGATATTGAACCAGCCCCTGCAGGGAGTCAGGGCAGTCAATAACGGCAGCTCATATACCTATACCGTGTTCACGGTGGAAGGACGCGTGTTCACGGCGCCCAAAATGTACTATTATCCCATCCCCCTGGTAGAGATCAGCAAGTCGAAAGGCGTGCTGAAACAAAACGCCGGATGGTGACGATCACGTTTAGACAATTCGATTTTATAAACACTTAAACACTTATGTCATGAAAAGAACGATCAAAGATCACAGCCCTCTTATCTTTTTCCTGCTGCTATTTTTCTCTATGACGTCCTGTACGCGCAATATGCCGGCAAAACAGACGGAGAATACCGACCCGCGGTCGGTACAGGCAACGATATCCGTCACCGTCGATACCAACACCCTGCTGCTGGCAAACAAGCTGCAATTAGGAGTGACTTATATGCAACACAACCTGGACAGCTGGGGCGACGCCGCTTCCATAGCCAGGGGTAAAGCCCTGCTGCAGGGCAACCTGGTATATCACAACCAGCACATATTTGCATTCGGCGCCGATAACCCCGAGCCCCGCCCCGGCGTATTTAGCTGGTCTTCGCTGGATGACAGAGTAAACATGATGACCTCGATGAGCGCAACTCCCGTCATCACACTGGCCACGGCCCCCACCTGGATGACGGAAGTTTCCTGGTACGCGGGTAAATATCCGGATGACACGGATTGGGACTCCGTAGAGCTCGCTCCCCTTCCCCAGCACGTACTCGATTTCGCCTCGCTCTGCGGCAAGGTAGCCGCAAGATACCCGAATGTGATCTATTTCCAGGTGTGGAACGAACTGAAGGGGATGTGGGACGACGCCAACAATCGCTGGAGCTACGAGCGATATACCACTCTCTATAACGCCGTATATGATTCCGTAAAACATTACCGCCCGGATGCATTGATCGGCGGACCCTACATTTCGATAGACACCTGGAAGAATCCTCCCTCCTCTGCCGTCAGCTCTATCACTTCTTCGGCTTACGGGACGATCGATCAGCGCTCGCTGGACGTGATCACTTACTGGCTGGCGCACAAAAAAGGCGCGGACTTTTTCTGTCTTGACGCCAGCACGGATGCCAATGATTACACCAGTTACGAAGTAATGGCCGCTACTAAAAAGTATGCCGATCTCTCCACCTGGGTGCACCAGCAAACTACTTTACCGGTGTGGTGGTCCGAAGATTATATAGGCACGCAGGATACGGTGAAACAGCCCGCGGCACTGGCATGTATGCTGGCCTGGCACGCTTTGTCCGGCGATAAAGTATCTCTTCGCTGGTCTCCCGAGTCGCAGGATGTCACCAGCGCAAAGACAGATGATTGCAACTTTTTTACCAATACACTCAATCCCGGCGGAGGCTATCCCTATGCCAATTATCCTGTATACAAGAATTTCAACCTTTATTTCCCCTCGGGTACCAACTTGATGAAAACCACCGTATCCGATGGCACCAGTATCATGGCAGTCGCTTCCAAGACCCATCGGATGATCATCAACAAGACGGGTTCCACAAAGACAGTAAGCATCAACGGAGGGACGGCTATCAGTCTGCCCGCATATAAAGTATATTTTAATTAAATGAATTTAGCCAAAGCTTTTTTATTTGGCGGGCTCATTACCCTGTTACAGCCGGCCGCCGCGCAAACCCCCGTATCGTTGTCCGATCCGGGGGCATTTGTGGTCGGCTGTAACTACTGGGCCTCCCATGCAGGCATTAACATGTGGAGCGACTGGAAGCCTGCCGTCGTCGAAGCCGATTTCAAACAACTGGCGGCTGCTAATATCCGGGTGATCCGGGTATTCCCTGTCTGGCCTTATTTCCAGCCTATCTATGCCTATTATGGCGGAGAGGGCCAGCGAAAAGAGATACGATTCAAGGACGAACCCCTCCCGGATAAAGGACCGGCAAGTTATGGAGTCAGCCCTGAAGCGCTTGCCGAGTTCCGGGCATTGGCCGATATGGCGGCAAAATATGATCTCAAACTGGTGGTAGGACTGGTCACCGGGTGGATGAGCGGCAGATTGCTGGTACCACCCGCCCTGGAAGGAAAAAAGATATTATCCGACCCTTTTGCCGTAATGTGGCAGGTGAGATATGTCAGGGCTTTCGTGAACGCTTTGAAAGATCACCCGGCAATCATCGCCTGGGACCTCGGCAATGAATGCAATGTGCTGGAAGATGTGGATGAAAGTACGGCCTACAGCTGGACGGCTTCTATTGCCAATGCCATACTGGCCGTGGATGCGACACGTCCCGTGGTCTCGGGCATGCATGGCCTGAGCCCGGCCCCGAATGCTGCCTGGCAGATACAGGACCAGGCCGAACTAACGGATATACTCACAACGCATCCCTATCCTATGTGGACACCCTATGCAGGACAAGACGCCAAGAACGCCATGCGCACCTGTATGCACGCCGTGGCGGAAAGCCGGTTATACGCCGACGTGGCCGGCAAGCCATGTATGGCGGAAGAGATAGGCATCATGGGCCCCATGGAGGCCAGCGATTCGATCACAGCCGCTTTTGCACGGACAGCCTTGTTTGGTCTTTGGGCCAACGACTGTCACGGCTTTATGTGGTGGTGCGCTTATGATCAGGATCACCTGTCTTTTCCACCATACGAATGGCAGGCCGTTGAAAGAGATCTCGGTTTATTCCGGGCCGATCGTTCACCCAAGCCTGTTTCGCAGCAGCTAAAGAAATTTTCCGCCTTTCTGAAAGAACTGCCCTTTAAAAAACTGCCTGTGCGGAACACCAATGCCGTCTGCATATTGACAGAAGGCCAGGACCAATGGGCCGTGGCATATAGCACCTATATACTCGCCAAACAGGCTGGAATAGAATTGTCATTCCAATATGCTTCACAGCCATTGAAACCGTCAGGCCTGTATTTATTGCCATCGATCAACGGAACATCCCCCATCACCCGGCAACAATGGCTTCACCTGCTGGAAAAGGTAAGGGATGGAGCGGTATTATATGTTTCCTGTAATGAAGGTTTTCTTGCCCCCTTTAATACACCGGCCGGTATAAATATCCTTTCGCGGCAAACACGCACCGGGAATGCCCGGTTCACCTCGCGGCCGGACACCACGCTCCACTTTGAAACGTCTTCCGCCAGCAGATTCACCATCCAGCCGGTGTCCGCCAAAGTATTGGCCGCAGAGCCGGATGATAACCCCGTCTTCACAGTGAATCAATGGGGCAAAGGATCGGTATATTTCCTGACCGTGCCTATAGAAAACAACCTGTCTAATACCCCCGGTGCTTTCGGGGAACAGGCCGCACCCTGGTGGAAATTCTATAAGACCCTGGCGGAGCAGGCCGCTATCTCCCCGATCCTTGCCGACGACAACCCATTCGTTTCGGTGACGGAACACCAGCTGTCGGCAACGGAAAGATTGATCATCGCCATCAACTACAGCACAGCGGACCAGGTGGTCAGATTCAGGCCGTTTGCCGGCCAGACAACAGGACGGACACTGTATGGCGGCACACCGGTAAATGGCAGCTATACCATCAGGGCGAATGATGCGCTGGTGCTGACGCAACAAATTAAATAATGTCTATCTTATTATACCATTTAAATATCAGCTATGCAAAAAATTAGAAACCTCCTGCGCGTCTCTTTCTCCCTAACGCACATCTCTGTCTCCCTGGGCCTGGTAAGCCTGCCCTTCGCCTGTTACGCACAATCAAAACCCGGCCTTCCCGGTTATAAACTCGTATGGGCAGACGAATTTAATTACAAAGGTCTGCCGGATGCTGCTAAATGGGGCTATGAGACAGGATATGTCCGCCATCATGAAAAACAGTACTATACAGCCCGGCGCCCAGAGAATGCACGCGTGGAAAATGGTATGCTGGTCATCGAAGGCCGTAAGGATAAAGTAGCTAATGCCGCATTCGTCCCTGGTAGCGACGACTGGCGTAAGGCGCCGGATAGCTCCACCTATACCTCGGCTTGTCTGCGGACATTGGGTAAGGTAGCCTTCACCTACGGCCGCATAGAAGTACGCGCCAAACTGCCGGCCGGAAAAGGGGTATGGCCCGCTATCTGGACCCTGCTGAACGACCAGCCCGAAGTAGGAGGGACGCAGTATGGAGAGATCGATATTATGGAGTTCGTATGGCAGGACTCCACGAAGATCCATGCCAATGCCCATTGGGCGGGAGATAAAGATATCGTCAAAGGCGATGACGACGTGGAAAATATCCACGCCGGTGACTCCAACGGCGAGATCGTCGTTAAAGAGGCATATAAAGGATTTCACATTTATGCCGTTGAATGGACCGATAAAAAATTAGATTTCTATTTCGATGATCATTTGTATCATACATTTAATATCGATACAGCAGGAAATGCGGGCCGGGGCGCTGACAATCCCTTTCGCAAACCCCACTATCTTTTGTTGAACCTGGCGCTTGGCGGCGCCTGGGGCGGCGACCTGGATGATGCGATCTTACCCCAGCCTTATCTTATTGATTATGTCCGGGTATACCAAACAACGAAAAGAACAAAATAATGAATCTCGACGAAATTAAGCCGCGATCTGCCGACAGCGATGCGGACTCGCCCGGCCATATCCGACTGAAGGATTTCCGCCCCCGGACTGTCTTCAACGTGCCCGTCACCAATATTTCAAAAGCGCGTTTTCCTGCGATAGATATGCATACTCATTCCTGGCAGCCGGATACGGATATAAAGGAATGGGTGAAAAGGATGGATGATGCCGGTATTGAAAAATGCGTGGTCCTGTCTTTTGAGACAGGCGCCGGCTTTGATGAAGTGCTGGCGCGTTATGCAGGGTATAAAGAACGGTTTGATATCTGGTGCGGCCTCGACTACACCGGATATGACCAGCCCGGAACGGCATGGATAGATAACGCGGTCGCGGAATTGGAACGCTGCCATCGCATGGGAGCAAAAGGGGTGGGCGAATTAGGAGATAAAGGACTTGGAGAATTTTATTCCAGACCCGTAGCCGCTTACGGTATGCACCTGGACGATGCCCGTATGCACCCGCTTTTTCAAAAATGCGGCGAACTTCATATGCCCGTGAACATACATATCGCGGACCCTATCTGGATGTACCTTCCAATGGATGCTTCCAACGACGGATTGATGAACGCTTATACCTGGAGGATCGATATGCAAAAACCAGGTATTCTCGACCACGCACAATTGATCCGCTCATTCGAAAAAGTCGTGAGGGATCACCCCGGTACGACCTTTATTGCCTGCCATTTTGCGAATTGCACCCATGACCTGGAAGTAGTAGGGAAGATGCTGGATAGCTACCCTAACTTATATACGGACATCACATCCCGGCTGGAAGAAATTGCCGCCATCCCAAGATATGCGAAAGCCTTTTGTGAGAAATTCCAGGACAGGATCCTCTACGGGACCGACCTTGGGTATGATCCGGTCATGACAATGGATTATGCCGCTAAATTATATAGAAGTACATTCAGGATACTCGAGTCCGCGGATGACCATTTTTACGATCATGATATGTATTCCTATCACTGGCCCCTGTATGGCCTGGATCTGAAAGAGCCGGTGTTGAAAAAGATCTACCGGGACAACGCTTTGAAAATTATAAACCAAGTACTAAGATGAGACCCGTTATCCTCGCCTTCATCGCAATTGCCGGCTTTGCTGTAGCCTTTCGACCCCATACAAATACTATATATCCCGGGTCACCGGGAAATAATACATATTATACCCTTGCTGCTTATCCCGCCGTGGAAAAATACGATGCACATGTGCATGTCTTTACCAATGATCCTTATTTCGTAAGACATTCCCTGGAGGATAATTTTCGCTTGCTGAGCATTAACGTCGGGGCGCCCGATCTTCCCCCCATCAGGGCGCAACAGGCCTATGCCGTTCATCAATTAAAGAATTTTCCCGGCCAATTCGCTTATGCGTCCACATTTGATGTCAATAATTGGAATGACGCGGATTGGAAGGATAAGACGATCGCTTATTTATCCGGATCCTTTAAGGAAGGAGCTATCGCCGTCAAAGTCTGGAAGAATATCGGCATGGAACTAAAAGATCAGAAAGGAAAATTCGTATTGATCGACAATGTTCGATTTGACAGCATATTTGATTTTATTGAAAGCAATGGCAAAACATTGATCGGCCATATAGGAGAACCCCGGAACTGCTGGCTTCCCCTGAAAGACATGACAGTGAAGAACGACCGGGACTATTTTTCGACACACCCGCAATACCACATGTATTTACACCCTGAATACCCCTCCTACGAACAGCAGATAGACGCAAGGGATCGTATGCTGACCAAACACCGTCATTTAAAGTTTGTGGGCGCTCATTTAGGCAGCCTGGAGTGGAGTGTGGATGAACTGGCCCGGCGGCTGGACTCATTTCCCGAAATGGCTGTCGACCTGGCCGAACGCGTGTCGCATATGGAATACCAGACAGTCCGGAATCATCAAAAAGTCTATGATTTTTTCATAAAGTACCAGGATAGGATCATTTACGGTACGGATACAAGGGTGGATGATACCATGGATTCCGCTACCGTCATACAACATGTACATCGAACCCGCGTGGAGGATTGGAAATTCTTCGTAACAGACGAGATCATGGAGGCGCCCGAAGTCAGCAGTAAGTTCCAGGCTTTGCATCTGCCGCGTGAAGTGGTGGACAAGATCTACCGGAAAAATGCTGAAAAATGGTTTCCCGGTCTTACCCTAAGACCCGCCCCCAGCACAGCACCCGCCCCCGCTCCCGCCGCCGCCTTCGCACCCGCCCCTGCGGACAACCCGGCTCCCGCATCCTCCCTGCTCGTAAAAAAAACACCGGACTTCGAAATATCAGGGGATGGCGCCAATGCGAATTGGGGAAAAACGGATTGGGTAAACATCGCGCAACGCGACACCGCAGATAAACGCTCTACAGCAGAGCGCCCGTACGAAACAAAGGCCAAGGCCCTTTATTCATCCACCGGCATGTATTTCCTTTTCCATTGTGAAGACAAAAAATTAACCTCCGCCCTGCAGGCCGACTTCTCAGACCTCTGGAACGAGGATGTGATCGAAGTTTTTATCCAGCCGGATTCCCGACGGACCGCCTATTTTGAATATGAATTATCTCCCCTCAATTACGAATTGCCCATCACCGTCTATAATGAGAAAGGAAAATTGAACAGCTGGTTGCCATTTCATTATCAGGGCGACAGAAAAACACGCCATGCCACCATCATCCGGGGCGGCGAAAAGACGCCTTATGCTGCCGTCGACGGATGGACGGCGGAATTTTTTGTCCCATACAAAATACTCAAACCTCTTATCGATTCCCTACCCGTATCCGGCACCCGCTGGAAAGGAAACCTCTACCGTATTGATTATGACAAAGGCCAGTCCTTTTCGTCCTGGAGATTAACAAGGACCAATTTTCATGACTACGAACGCTTTGGCGTTTTTGCTTTTGAATAGCCGGATGATTAGCTCCCCGTACATTCGTCCCATCGGAAACTCCCACCAACCTCTCATCGTCTGCTTCCCGCCTATCGGCAACTGGCATCTTCCCGATGTAACATCCCTCCTCGCTCCAACGTACCTTATTCATGAAATTAATTCTACTCCTTTTAGGTCTTGCACCCGTCACTTCCTTACACGCACAACGTATTTCCCCCGATACTGCTGTTTTGGGTAATGTAACGGTGACGGGTAGGAAACCCTTCCTTGAGCAGAGACCGGATAAACTCGTGGTAAACATTGAGGGCAGCGGCACTGCCGCCGGCTCAACGGCCTTTGAAGTATTACAAAAAATACCCGGCGTGCTGGTACTCAATGATAAACTATCGGTAGTTGGAAAAGGCACGCCAGCTATCATGATTGACGGCAGATTGTCGCAATATACCGATATGATGCAGGTTTTGCCCGAAATGAGTGCAGCCGATATCGAAAAGATAGAATTGATCACCAACCCTGGTGCAAAGTATGATGCCGCGGGCGGCGCCATCATAAATATCATATTAAAACGAAATGCCCGTCTTGGAACAAATGGCAGCCTTAATCTGATCTCAGCAACGGGCTTGTATGATAAAAACACTGCGCATACCGACAGGGATTTTTATCGCCATGGCGAAGGCATTTCCAGTAATCACCGCCAGGGCAAACTGGACCTTTTTGCAGCGTATAATTTTTTGCACAAGAACCAGTTCGACTATAATGAATTTGACCGTTTGATCGCTTCCAGCCGGTTTTTCCAAACCAATTATTCTCCCGGTTATCTGAACAGCCATACCTACAGGGCCGGCGCCGATTATTATGTAGATAAAAAGAACACCCTGGGCGTTATGATAAGGGGATTTGCAAGGAATGGCTTGAGTGAGGCGCAAAACGATACCTGGCAGTCAGACGCTGCAACAGACCGGCCTACCAGCAGCAAAATCCCTTTATCGAATACCTCGATTCACTCACCTATTCAAAAGGAAACCCCCTGCTAAAACCTGAAACCGCCGATCAGTATAAATTTTCCCTTGCCTATAAGGATCAGCCCTTCTTTTCCATCAGCTATAATAAAAAACACGATGTCATCTTTGATAATGCCCCCAACCAGAATGGGAATCTTACCTATACTACCCCGGAAAACCTTGCTTCCTATGAAAATATCGCTGTAGAGCTAAATTTCCCGATCCAACTTGGAAAGAAGATCACCGGGTATGGCGGCAACCAGGCCATCTATAACCACTACAAAGCAAGCTACCTTGACGCAACGTACGACCGGGGCAAATGGAACTGGCTCGCATACTGGCAGGTGGCTTATAAACCCAAGCCTGCATGGAACTTTGAGGTCTCTGGGTATTATACCACGCGGTTGCTGAACGAATTTATTATTATCAATAATATGGGAAGCCTGGATCTTGCCGCCCAAAGGTTTTTATGGGATAAAAAGGGCAGGGTAAGCCTAAATTTCAACGATATACTTTTTGGAGAACGAACACGGGGTGAAGTTATTTACCAGGAGATAAATGTGCACTTTCGCCAGTGGTCCGAATCAAGAAATGTACGTTTGACATTCAACTATAGCTTTGGTAATCAAAAATTAAAGACGGCCCGCACCCGGCAGACCGCTTCGGACGAAGAAACCCAACGGGTTAAAATGCAATAAAATATGCCCGGTCGGGGGGCCTACATTCACCCGCCAGCAACCCTAACGCACCAGCGGATTCAGCAAAATTGCAGCAGAATATTTTTGCGGTCTCGAAAGAATCTTTAATTTAGTATGTATGAACATATGAACAAATTAACCTGCTTGCAATGAGAATGCACCAATCTAACGAAATGTTTGCCGCCCTGCTGACGCTATTCGCCTTCGCGTTCATATCGGCGCAGACCTCCGCCCAAACCCCCGCCCAGACCTCCGCCCAAACCCCGGAAGTCAAAGGCAAAGTAACCACTGCCGGCGGAAACCCTCTCCCCGGCGTAAGCATATCGGTAAAAGGAAGCTCCCAGGGAATCTCCACCGACGATAACGGTTTTTTTCATTTGATCCATCCTTCCGGAAAAGACACCCTGGTAGTGACGCATGTCGGGTATCTCACCCAACTTATTGCCCTCCGCGGCCGCAGCTCTGTCGACATTCGCCTGGAAGAAGATAAGAATGAATTGTCCCAGATAATGGTTATCGGTTATGGAACAGCGAGAAAAAGCGACCTGACCGGCTCCGTCATCTCTGTAAGATCCGATGAGCTGAAGGCCACTCCGGCGACTTCCCTGGATCAGGCCCTGCAAGGCCGCGCTGCGGGAGTGCAGGTGACCCAGATCTCTGGCAAACCCGGAGCCGAGACCTCCATCCGCATCCGGGGTACCAGTTCCATCAATGCAGGCAACGAGCCGCTCTATGTCATTGACGGAATGCTCGTCAGCAGCGATGGCGGTGACCTGACGACGGGAGTAACGCGCGGCCCCCGCATAGGACCGCTTTCTTCCATCAACCCTGGCGATATCGAATCCATCGAGATCCTCAAGGACGCATCCGCTACGGCTATCTATGGATCGAGAGGCGCCAATGGGGTCGTGCTGATCACCACAAAAAGAGGCCGTTCGGGACAGGGGACTATCAATGCAGAATCCTATTATGGCGTCCAGCAGGTGGCTAATAAATTACGACTGCTGAATGCCGCTGAATTCGGCGCCTTTGTCAACGATGCCCAGATCAACGCCCACCAGACCCCCATCTATGTTAACCCGAAAAATCTCGGCGCCGGAACGGATTGGCAGGGAGGGCTCTTTCGTAACGCCCCCATGTCCAACTACCAGATCACTCTTTCGGGTGGAGATGATAAGACCAAATATGCCATCTCAGGTAATTATTTCGCCCAGAAAGGTATCATCATCAATTCCGATTTTAAACGGTATTCCCTGCGTGTCAACCTCGACCGCAATATCAATAAAAACCTCACGGTCGGAACCAATCTTGCATATTCGAGGATTAGCAGCATCGGGATATTGACCAATGCCGGTCAGATCATTCCCGGCGTGGTCACAGGCGCCCTTCTGTTCAATCCCGTTCTTCCCGTATATGATTCGACGATGAATGGAGGCTATACCTTCGATAATACCTACCACGGAATACCCGGTCTTACTCTTGGCAACCCCATTGCGGAGGCAAGGGAATATGTGTCCAATACCGTTATCTCCCGCATCCTGGGAAATGTGTATGCCAGATTGAGCATCTCAAAGGCGTTGGAGTTTAAAACGACTTTCGGGATAGATGGTTTCGCCAATTCGGAATATACTTTCGGCCCGAACTTCCTGAAAAGGACCCAGGCCAGCAAAGGAGAGGCTGGTGTAGGTAAATCCAACGGCCTCACCTGGCTGAATGAGAATACCCTCTCCTATAATAATACCTTCAATAAGGTGCACCGGGTGAGCACCGTTCTCGGCTATACCTTGCAGCAATTCAATAACGATCAGCTGCTGGCCTATGCCTTTGACTTCCCGGATAACCGTACCGGTTACCACAATATCGCATCGGCAAAGAATCCGCAAAAACCCGTCAATACCGAGTCTTCATGGAGCATGATCTCCTACCTGGGCCGCATCAATTATACCTTCGATAACAAATACCTCTTCACCCTCACCGGACGTGTGGATGGTTCCTCCAAATTCGGGGCAGGTAATAAATATGGTTTTTTCCCTTCTGGAGCCTTCGCCTGGCGAGTTTCCGACGAATCGTTCATGCGCCATATCCTTTCCGTCAACGACCTGAAATTGCGGGCCAGTTATGGGTTGATAGGGAACCAGTCCATTGCGCCTTACCAATCCCTTTCCCTGGTGGGACCTTATGGCGAAGGTGTTTTCAACAGCGCGCTCGGTAGCGAAGTCTACACCGGACAGGAACCCCTTAGCTATGCCAACCCGAAATTGAAATGGGAAAGTACCCGGCAGCTGGATCTCGGTGTTGATCTTTCCTTATTTTCCAACAGGATCTCGTTAACGGCCGATTATTATAATAAGAAGACTTTCGACCTGCTGCTGGTCACCCCGATCCCCACTACTTCCGGATTTGGCACCACCTTGCTGAACATAGGCAATGTGGTCAATCATGGCATCGATCTCAGCCTGCGTACGGTCAACATCCGCGGCGCATTCGAATGGAGCAGCGCGATCAATTTCTCCGTCAACCGCAACAGGGTGACGAACCTGAATTCCACAACCGATATTCCTTTACCGGGCGGGATCATATTGAGGAAAGGCCAGCCGATCGGCACCTTTTACGGATACGTCTTCGACGGCATCTTCCAGTCCGACGCCGAAGCTGCCTCCAGCCCGGTATTGGTAGGACAGGAACAAGGCGCTCCCAACCCCGCATCCTATGCCCGGGCCGGAGACCGTAAATACAAGGACCTCAATAAGGACGGTAAGATCGATCTTAACGACCGGACCATCATCGGGAATGCACAGCCTGATTTCACCTGGGGATTTACGAATTCTTTTAGATATCGTGATTTCGACCTCAGCTTCTTCCTCCAGGGATCACAGGGGAATAAAATGGCCAACCTCAACAACATCGACCTGCTGAACTTCACCGGAAAGAATAATGTGCTGGCGGAAGGAGGGCTCAACCGCTGGACCCCGGCTCATCACGACAATAAATATCCAAGAGCCCTGTCCTCCGGAAGCCTCGATGCCGGGGTCTTTTCTTCAGCCATCGTGGAAGATGCTTCCTATATCCGGTTAAAGAATATCACGATCGGCTATAATGTAAAAGCCTCCTTATTGTCAAAGATCAGGATCAGGAGTCTCCGCATCTACGCTAGTGCCACCAACCTCTGGACTTCCACCAAATACACCGGATACGACCCCGAGGCCAATACTTTTGGTCAGAACACCAGCGTGGTCGGTGTGGACCAGGGCGGCTACCCGCAGTCAAAAGTGTGGCTGGTCGGTGTAAATGTTGGATTATAAACAATTCAAAATGCTGTCAATGAAAAAAAATAGTATCTTTTTTTGCGTCCTCCTGTTCCTGGCGCCTTCCTGTAAGAAATTCCTGGAAGAGCACCCTAATAACCTCGTCAATATTAATAACTACTATACCACCGAGGCTGATGCTATCGCCGCGGTCAATGCCATCTATGCTTATCTCAACTCCACCAGCACCGGCTCGACGGCAGGAGTATACCACAGCTCCTTTTGGGTGACTGCAGGTCTGAGCTCGGATGAGCTGCTGACACAGGAGATCGGTACGCCTTCACTCGACCAGCTTGCCAACTTTACTATCAGCACCAAAAATTCCACCCTCCAGGAGATCTGGACCATGCATTACAAAGCGATCACCATCGCCAATATCGCTATCGGCCGTATCCCGGGTATCAGCATGAACGCCAGCCTGAGAAGCCGCCTGGTGGGAGAAGCCTGTTTTCTCCGTGGCCTCCTTTATTTCAACATGGTGCGTATGTTCGGACACATCCCGCTGGTGCTGCTGGAAAATGAACCCCTCACTCCAACAGTCGCTGCCACCGACGCAGTGTATGACCAGATCCTGAAGGACCTTCAGGCTGCGGAAGCAGTGTTGCCCGACAGTTATGATCCTTCCAACGGAAGGGGAAGGGCGACCAAAGGAGCAGCTATGGCCATCGAAGCGAAAGTATACCTCACCCTGCAAAAATGGCAACAGGCAGCCGATAAGGCAATGGCTGTTATTAGCTCCAATCAGTATCCGCTGTGGGATAATTTTGCCGATGTATTCAAATTGTCCAGCCGGGGAGGAAAGGAGGCCATCTTCTCTGTCGGATTCGGAGACGGCGGCGGGTCGATTAGCTTCTGGGAAGTAGGCCAGTTCAATGTCCGCCTGCTGCCTCCCGAGCTCAGCGAGGAAGGCGTTCAGAATGCGCAAGGATGGCAGATCCCTACCCAGCAGCTGTATGACGGCTTTGACGCGGATGATCAGCGAAGGGCAGTGACCTTTATTACCACCATCCATAAAAAGGACGGCAGCACGGAAAATATCCGCCCTTATATACAAAAATATTGGGACAGCGCGGCTGAGCCCACAGGTAATGGCTCAGCCAATGATTTTCCAGTGATCCGGTATGCGGACGTATTGCTCATGTACGCCGAAGCCAGTAATGAATTGGGGCATACGACGGATGCTGAGATCTATATCAATAGGATAAGGAAAAGAGCGCGTTTTGATGGTACCGTATACCGCAACGCAGTGCCCGACTACAACGGGCTCAGCCAGTCCGATTTCCGTGCTGCCGTTTTAAAAGAAAGAAGGATGGAATTCGTCGCCGAAGGACAGCGCTGGTTCGACCTGGTCAGAACCCAGACCCTCGAAACGCTGGTTCCGCTGGCCAAACCCGGCGTGACGCCCGCCGCAAAGAACTATCTGTTCCCCATCCCGCAGAGCGAGATCGACCTGAATAAAAATCTCGTCCAAAACAAGGATTATTAAGAAAGCGCTGCAATAAAATCAGGCGTTGCAACCAATAACACCTAACGAATATGCGACCATACTTTCATCTCACCATGCTGACCTTGTCCTGTCTGTTTATGGCAACAGGATGTAAAAAAGACAATAAAGACGCCAGCCTGCCTGTGCTTCACCTCTCAAGCGACTTCCTGACCGGCAAGTCCGAAAAAAACATCGGGTTGACGGTGAATTTCTCCGCTCCCGACGGCTTTAATGAGCTGCTCATCTCCAAAACTATCAATTTGAAGACGGACAACACTTATGGCGTCAATGGGACCCGATCGGTGACGCCCCAATCTACGGGAACCAATGCCTGGCAGTATACCTTTTCGTATACACTGAGCCCCGACGAAGTGGATCAACTGGTCGGATTCAATTATAAATTGACGGATAAAAAAGGCCGGTCTGTTGAAAAGGACCTTACCGTCAATACGGTGGCCTCAGCCGCCCAGAATATTTTCTCGCATACCTGGGCACTGAGATCCAAGCTCTGGATCAGTGTCTCTCCTGCCACGGAGACCATTACGGACTGTGAAAAAGACGATCGGTATCAATGGCACAGGGATAGTACGATCACCATTAACTACGGGGCTTCAGCCTGTACTTATGACGGGTTAAATATTTATGATAAATGGACCCTCAGCGATGACGAAAAAGTGTTTACGCAGATATATCATTCCGTCTTCGATCCGACAGCTGTCACCGTAGAAAAATATAATGTAAAAAGCATAACGAAGGACAGGATCGTCATGGATATCCTGGTGGATCTCTCCGTCTTCGGTCCCCCTTACACCAATCACGAAGTTTTTGAATATACTTTTGATGCAGTGCAATAAACCCAATAATTTATGAGACTATTTATCCCCGGACTGATCGTGACCCTTTTGGCCGCTTCCTGCAGTCACGATCGCAATGTACCATCAGCTACAACGGCCTCCCTGGATTCGCTTCATTTCATGACAGAAGAGGCGCCTGAATGGTCGGATCTTCTAAAAAGGAGATCAGGCTGGTTTGGCGGAGATGGCATATTCGCAGCTACCAGCGATGGGATTGAAACGCCTGGCGCCTCAAAAAACAGCGAGACGACCATCTGGTTCAGCGACACCATGCTGGGGGATATTGTGGGCGACTCCCTGAAGCCAGGTTATGAAATGATCCATAATTCGGCGGCCCTGCTGAAGGACGGAGTGCCGGATAGCGATCACATTCATTTTTACTGGAAGACGGAGGCTAATAAAAATGCCGCCCCGTTCCGGCCGGCGACACCGGCCACACAAAAGGACGAATACTATTGGCTCGGGGATGGTTTTGTAGATCATCAAAAGAATAAAGACCTGTATATATTCGGATACCGTGTGAAAAATATTTCTGATTCGGTAGCATTTGGTTTTAAAGTGGTAGGCAATACCCTGGTTATTGTTCCTGCCGGGGGTCAGGCTCCATATCCTGATTACCGGCAGGTCGATATTCCTTTCTTCTCAGGAAAAGATATGGATAGCATAGGCTCCTTCGGTGCGGGCATTTATGTCAATACGACGGAGGCCGGCGCCAGGAATCCCGATGGATATGTCTATATCTATGGGGTGAGAGGTAAAAAGAAAGAATTGATAATAGCCAGGGTCGAGCCTTCGGATATCGAAAACTTTGCAAAGTGGACTTTCTGGGATGGGCATGGTTGGAACAGCGATGTCTCGAAGATCGCAACGGTGACCGACCGTGTTTCCAACGAGCTGGGAGTAATGCAATTGAAAGACGGGCGCTATGCCATGGTCTTTCAGCGGGATGGATGGAGCAATAATGTTGCGTTACGGCTTTCCCCCACTCCTTATGGACCCTTTGGCGCCCTCATCAACCTGTATGATTGCAGTAAGGCTCTGGCGGCAAGTAAAAATCTGTTCGCCTATAACGCCAAGGTGCACCCTGTCCTTTCGGCGCCGGATGAGCTGCTCATCAGCTATAATGTCAATTCACTGGACTTCTTCAAGGATATAAAATTGTTCCCTGATCTTTACAGACCGCGATTTATACGTGTAAAAATATTGCCATGAAGGGCTCATATCGCCTATTTCCCAAACAGATCGGCTTCCGCCTTCCTCCTCTTCGTCAATCCCGGCAACTCGATCAGTTTCCCGTCCTTCCTGGCCTTATTCCATTTCCCAAACTCATTCTTTGCATCCGAGAATTTTCCCTGATTGAGCAGCTTCAGCAAGGTGGACTGCCTGAAATTCCCTGCCCCAACATTGTACACAAAGGAGATAAGGGAATCTACCTGGTTCTGGTTCAGATCTACCGTGACATTGTCATTCAACACCTTCTCGTATTTTGAAGCCTCTTTTTTCAACAGATCGACCGCCTTATCCTCCGTGACGCCACCCGTATATGGCTGCTCCGAACTATCCCCATTGCAATTCCCCTTGTGCAGCAGCGTGCCATACCCAATAGTGCAATGCCCGACCGGATCATTATACATCTTCGCAAAAAAACCCTCAAACTCTTTGATCAGATTTACCCCCTGGTCGCTGAGCGTATAGGTGTGGGTGCTCTTGTCGTAGCTGTAGTTACGCGATGTGCCGTAGCCAGGCGAATATGACAGCGACCTGGACTGGGACGTGACAGGCACCGGCTTGGGTATGTATTTCTCTATTGTATGCGCAATGCTCTTCAACGTCTGAGCATAGGTCGGACTCTGTGCATATCCCGCAGCTTGCAGCGCATCAAAAAAAGCATACGGATCCTTGCCGACCTCGACCGCCTTTTTATACCGCCCGTTGTTCAGCATTAAATTCGCATGATCGGTAAAACTTTCTTCAGGACTGTCATAAGCCCGGAACCATGCCTTACCCGTGTATTTGAAGTAGGGCTTGCCGTTAAGCGTCGTCGGCTCGATCTTATCTATACTATCCAACCCTATCTGCGCCGGCGTCAGTTTATCCGACTGATTGTATTCGAACGTCGTTACAAGTTGTCTTTTCTCCTTTTCATTCGTACTCTTCACTCCAAAGAACATATTCCCCGGTGCACTTTTTCCCCAGCCGCTTTCCAGGGCCGCCTGGGCAAGTATCGCCACAGCAGCGATACCCGTCTTCTGCTCCGTCGCCTGGGCGTAAGGATAATTGTCCGTCGTGAATTTTTCCTGCGGAGTAGGGTCGGAGAGAGCGCCGGCCAGCCGATGTAGATCCGCAACGGGTATCACCGTCGTAGCCAGACTGCTGCTCAGGCTCTTCGTGAAGTCGAAGTCATCTGAGCTGATCGTTAAAGTGCGCTGGCCCTGGACCACAGGTGAGCTCTGTTTGACAAAATCAAAGTTCTCAAAGTTGACGGCCCGGGCTATGAGACTGGTGCCGGGGATAGGTAGCGCGTCTATAAAACCCCTGACGGCATCGTTCATCAACGCTATCGTTTTGCGATAAGCTCCGGTGACCGCGGTTTCGAAGGGCTGACCCGCCTTCCAGTTGTTCCAGAAGAAAAAGGTGGTTGGCTCCGGCAGGTAGTTGTTGCCGATGGTCCCCGCGGAGGTCCGGGCGCCGGCATCCAGCCAGGCCTGGTTCATCGAAGCGCCGACACAGTTCATCATATACACGCTTCGGATCGTGAGTGGACCGCCGTTAGCTGTTTTTATCGCACGGATATCATTACCAGAAATGCCGCTTTTTACCCAGATCGTATCCTTCCCTCCATGCGTCAGGATGATCACATCGGTTATTTTTTTAGCCTGTGACAGCCGGAGCAGGTTGCTTTTTAGCTCCTGGTAGGTCGCCGCTCCGGCTCGTAACACCGTCACTTCGCTGTACAGACCGGGTTTGGCATCCGTGTACCGGTTCAGCAACAGCTCCGCGCCCTCGAGGATGTCATTGGAAATACTCCGCAGCTTGCTCCGCAGGAAGTCGACGATCTGTCCCTTGATAGAGTCGCCGATGACGGATGCGCCAGGCAGGGAATCGATGAGTTTGTCCACCATCTCCGGAATGCCGAGGTCTATGCCGCCGTTCTCCATGAGGATCAACAACGCGCGATCCGATACGGAAAAGCTGTTGGACATAAAAGACTGTGCAGTTCCGACAAATTGGTTGGCGCCATACTGACCGCCACGGGACCCGGGTAATGCCCCGAGATATTTATTCATTTCAAGGAATCTGTTTTCCACGATGAGTAGTTTTATAGATGATTAACTAATGATCTTTCCGAGTTCGAAATGCATGCCATCCTTGTGCGGACTGAAGTGCCCGCCCCAATAGAATCCATGTTGGTTGGCGATCTCTACCAGTTCCCGGACACAGCCGCTTTGGCCGACCAGCGCCGGTTCACTGCCAAAGACATTCTGCCCGGCATTGATGTCGAATGCCGTTCCCCATGAGTGATTGCTCAGCGGACGCGGGTTACGGTCCTCCGTATGCCGGATATACCGGGCCGCATGACTCCCGTCGAAACTAATGACACGATCCATCAGTCCGGCATCCTCCCAGGCTTTGAACAAGTCCTGCAGCTGCGTCGCGCCAAGACGATGGAATTGCATTTTTCCCTTGTTCAGTGTCTTTAGCTGCGGGATGTCCACGGACATTATGTTTTTGCTCTCCCAGTCATTCAGTATCTTGATGCCGTCGCCATTATAGGTTGAAGGGTCGGGTAAATACTGGAACTCAGTGAACTTCGCCGCCCGTTCCGCGCTGGTGTATTGCCGGATGTTTTTTGGTTTTGGCGGCCAGTTCGGATCATTGGGGACAGGATCGGACAGACTAAAGAAGGCATCCGTATCCTGCGTCTGTTGGTTGTTTGCCTGGTTCCCGCCACCCCGGAATATCGAATCGAGATCCTTGATCATTTCCATGGGATCAGGCATGTCCATTGCGGCGGCGGTCGTCGCGGCCGGAGCGGCCGGCACGGCCATCACCTGAGGCGTCACGGCAGGCGGAGCCTTCGCCTGTTCCTTCTGATCATAGTATTTATCAAAGTCGGCAAATCGGTTGTCGAGTTCAACAGTCCCCAGATCATACGCATTGGCGTATTGCATACTACGGGCGATACGGTCAAAGATAGCATGTTCGTTTTGAGGTGGTAGAGCAGCAGGTGCTTGCTGAGGCGGAGGTTGCGACTGGGCTTTCGAGGGCTGCGGCAGGATATCCCTCGCCTGTTGCTGCAAGGCTGGCGGCAGCTTGCTCATAATGGATGCCATATCTGCTAAAAATTCATCCTCTTCCGGCCCTTTGGTCGCCGGAATAATAGGTACAGCCTGCACCGCTGGTGACGGACTATCCTCCATCGACTTAGCAGCAGCCAGCGGGTTGGAAATATCGATATGTAATTCCTTCAATACTTCCTTGTCATATGCGTCGAGGTCCATCGGGTCGGACGGGTCAGATTGCTTTTCATCTGTCGACTGGCTGTAAACGATATACTCTTCACCTGCCTCCTCATCCACCGAGCTCATCACTACATATTCCTCGAATGGTTCCTCTTCCATCGAGCTCATTACGACATACTCTTCAAAAGGAGGTTGCTGCAGTATTTCACCATCGTCGAAACTTTTGGCCAGGACGATAGCGGCAGGCGCAGGCGGTGGCGGCGTTGCCGGGACATTGGTTTTATACAGGTCCATATGCCCGTAATAATTGCCCAGCACATGTTCCAGCCGGTGATAATGGCGTTTGACCATATCCCGCGGCCCATCCTTCCCGCCGCCGTAATAGTTGCGGAGGACGGCCGAACGCCGGTCGGCAGGTCCATAATGCTGATGAATAAGCCGATCCATCTCCTTATGTCCGCGTTCGCGTCCGGCGTGAACATTGCCGTAGTAATTGCGGATCGTGTCGTCCATGGCGGTATGATGCCTGTGCCTGGTGTTGTCCATGGTGTTTATGCTTTTACGTTGAGTTTAACGATGGCAAACGGGTCAAACGTCAGGATCAGCTCATTGTTCCTGTCCATCCGATGCTGTTGGCCGATGGCGATCTTTAATTCATTTTTATCATAGCTCATGATCTCGGCCAGCGCCTGGTTCATCACCGCCACCGGTGGAAAAGTGGGATGCATCGCCAGGTTGTCGCCCTTGATCGTGAGATAGGGTTTGTTGTCATCGACGGAAAAGTTGACGCTCCGGATCACCGGTGGCGTCTGACTTCGCCTCGCCTTGCTTATCTGGTTGGCCAGCTGCGAATAGTCGATGGTGTTATCCGACGCTTTCGAAATATCGATATTGCTCGACTCGATCTGTTTGAGATCACTCACCGACGTTACCCCCATCTTCCGTAACTTCTTTTGCGTATCCTTATCCGTCGTGACGTCAGTTATCTTGATGTCGTTCTTTTGATCCGGAGCCTTCGTCGTGGCCCTGATCTGCTGGTCCGTTATCGAGCTCAGCTGGATCGTCACTTTCGAGGCGCCCTGTTGTCCCGGCTGAGCCGTAATGAATTTTATGGTATCTCCATCAAAGGAGGGAAAGATGTTCAGATCCAGCGCCATGTCCTTCACCGAATAGGTCAACGGTTTATTGACTGCTTTGATAGCCAGCGTCTCCCGGGTCTTGTCCAGCTCGACGACCAAAGAGTCGACAAAGTCTTCCAGTTGCCAGGATTTGTTATCAGTCGCCATCTGCCCAGTCATTTAGTTCAGCCGTGAAATTGATCTTATGCAGAGAAGGCCGGATCGTCGTTGCTACGTCATACAAGGGTGGCACGCTGCCGATCACCAGTTTTCCATTGGCATCCCATTGCACGTCCAATTCGACCGGTGTGGTTATTTCGAGCCGGGTGATATACGAATGGATCGTCCTATCCCCGTTGTACAGGTCATTGCCGATGGCCGTGAACTGTCGCAACGCTTCGTGAAGTGGTAAGAACGCCTTGTCCATAGCTTAATTTTTTGTCAGTATCGATGGCTCCATTCCCTGGAGTTTCAGATCGGATTCTTCCCCTTTTTCCAGGGGCATTAACACGACTTTGTCATTGAACTCGATCCGGAAACCATCAAAATTGTATTCAGGTTCTGTTTGCATATTATTCCGATTTAAGCCCGATGCTGCGTGCCGACACCGGAAGAGGAAAACAAACCTTTTCCCCCGAAGCCAGCGTGAACTCGAACAGTTTGAATATAGGGATCACCCAGATCATGCCCCTTTCGCCTGCCTTGCCCCGCAGCCGGAAATGATAGATGAATTCCATCGAATGGTCACGGGCAAAACCTTCATCCAAAAAAGCTTTTAGCTGGGCAGACGTCAACGGCTGTTTGTCGCTCATCACTGGGATCAGTTTGTTCAGCTCTTTTATGCTCAACTCGATGCCCGCCTTCATTCGTCCTTCAGTAACGGCCCTGACGGAATCTTTTTCTTCCACGCTCGTCAACAGTCTTGTTTCCATCAGTCCGTTGTCATCATGGGTCGCCGTCAGCATAATGAAGTATTTGCCATTGACGTTTAGCTCCCAACCATATTTTCTGTTGGTGTTGTCCGATAGTTCCGCCGAGTCCAGCACCGGCGACTCCCAGATCTTATTCCAGAAGGCACGATAGGCCGTCATGTCGGCGGGTTCGAATTCTTCCGAGACTGCCTTGCCCTGCCGGATGGAAGTACCCTCGTCCGAAGCCGCACCCGAAAACAACGCGATCCGGACAGGACAGCCTATTCGTCGTGTCCGGTAAAAGACAGGTAGTGCCATGGTATCAAATGATTTGGTTCGCGAAAAGGGCGCCGGATTAACAGCAGGCTGGGAAAATGGCGGGGGCGATGACAGCTGCATCCCCACTGGTATCTGCAACACTTTGGAAATGGCCGGCCCCATCCCCTGCGCATTCTTGAACGTAAACAGCTGGATAAAGCCGGCATCCCGGCTAAAGTATTTCGCCGGCACCTGCATCATCGTACCCGAATTCAGCAGATCACCGGCCTGTTTACCGGCGGGCGTCATGGGGGAGGTGTACGTGATATTGTCTACCCAGTCCATGCCATCCCGGCTGACTACCGTTTGCCCGATCTTATACCGGTACAACGTGTTCACGCCAGTGTCGATGGCCAGATGGACAACATTGTGGTCCACCGACTGAAAGTCGAGTAATGCCAATGCCATAGGTTAGCTTTTATCTGCCGTTGTTATTTACCCACCCCGATGGCGCCCTGGTTCTGCTGCGGTTTGAGCGCTGCCGTTCCACCATCGCCATACATCGATGCGAAATTGTCCAGCTTGAAATAGTCTGTCTTGAACTGGATATTTACCTTGCCCACCAATTCCGCATGCAGATCATCTGTTGCATTTTTAGTCGACGTCTTGACTGAGATGTTGGTATTGGTCTCGGTAATGCTGCCGCTCGGTCCCCCAAAGATGCTGCCCAGACCCCCTCCATAACTCAGGTTGGCGCTGACCACATTGGTGTTGGTGTTGCTATCGGTCGACTGACTGTCACGGTGCGCATTGATGGTAAAGGTCACGCCGGCCTCTATGGTACCTTTATCTACTACCAGTCGGGTGACCCCCATCAGCAATACTTCCCGCAACGCGGCCCGGTGTTCCTGCGCCATTTTCAGCTTAGCCTGCGCCAGGTCTTTTTTCACTTCCGCATTGTCCTTGTCGATCTTGTCGCCGTTGGCATCGGTGAGGATCATCTTGGTGTCATTCCCCGTCTTTTCGATATCCACATTATATTTGCCCTGGCTGTCGGTCGCCAGGTTGGAGAAGGCATCGTCGTCCTTGATGTTTTTGATGAAATCTCCTACATCCTTGCTGCATTCTTTCATGAGACCGATAAAGGCATCGGTTTGTTTTTTCATCACGGTCAGGTTCGCATCGAACACCGCTTTCAGGAGGCTGCCGACGAACTTTGGAAAATCGACTGAGTCCACCAGGTCGTTGAAAGCCTTAGTGTCGCCGGAGAAGTCCGGGTTATAACCTTTAAAACCCATATCCTTCCCGCTGTCGGCCATTGATTTCGCCAGGCCGGGGGTTTTCTGCTTTTCCTTCGTAATATAGTCCTGTACGAGCGAGACATATACACTCCGCTGGTCGTTGATGGACATCGACCTGAACAGGTTATTGTTCGAAAGGGCATTGACGGCATAGGCCCGGGCATCCGCTTTTAATTTCTCGTGCGGCGCGTACGTAGTGTATGATCTGTCGTTAGAATGTATTGTTACAGTGTCTGCCATGGTGTTTTTTTAACAGGTTAGAAATCCCAGTTGTTCGTTTGTGTCTTGCCATTTCCGTTGCCATTCACATTCGCCGGCATGGGAGGCATTGCTGGCATTGCCGGCATAGACGGTGGCTGCTGCTGTGGCATGGTCATGCTGGGTTGATCATTATTGCTGTTTGGAGTAGCGGCCTTCTGCAGGATGCTTTCGGTGCTGATATATGCATCGACCAGGCTGACAAACGAAGAGTAGGGGCCGTCCTGTTCAAAGGTGGACTCGACATATTCGGCGATAGCCCGGATGATCTGCTGACCGTAGTTGGCCTTGTTGTTCTCCGCCAGCGCATTCGGTTTACTGGATTTCAGCCCGGCATACAGGGTCTCGACTACGCGCCACCATGTGCCGCCTACAGGTACCACCTGTGCCATGATCTCGGGATGCGTCAGTATCTTGTTGACGACAAAACTCAGTTCGGCGTATATGATGGGAGTGATGACGACTGCCATCCCCGTGCAATAAGTCGACAGGTTATATTGCAGGTCCTCTACCGCCTGTTGCACATTCTGACGCGAAACGAACGTGTCCGGGTTGGGGCTCAGCTGCGCTTTCTCCAGGTACGTGGCCGTTTCGAACATTAATATCTTCCACAACTGGGCAAAATCGCTATTCACGATGATGTCATCCGTCACCTTCCCCTTGCCGTAATTGAATACCTGTTGGTAGAACATATGACGCTCGCCGGCGCGGGTGCGGTCCTGGATATTTCCACTGCCATCCACGAATTTATTCGAGAAGACATACAGCTGCAGGTTCTGCCTCAACACGGGATCCTGTATCTCGACGGGATTCCGAACGAGGTATTTATGCGTAAAGTAATTGACCACGTCGAAGATTTGCAGCTCGTCGCCCAATACCATGCAATAGAATAGCTGGGCGGCGCACCGTACATTGGACACGCTGATCTGTGAAGCCGAGCTGGTGTCCTTGAAAGGAATGACGTCGAAGATGCTATCTCCGCCTTCCGGGCTGACCTGCGATCCCATCTGCGCCTGACCGGCCGCCGTTCCCAGCTGCGAGAGGAATATGGGAATAAAACTATTGATGTTGGTGGCGTCTATTGGCACCAACGCGTTGGTATTGTAATTCTTGATCGACTGGACCAGGAATTGTTTGACGGCATCGCTCACCGACGCGAACGCGGACCCGTTTATCAGCATCAGCTCCGGACCGTTGTTGATATATCCCTGGATATAGGATTGCAGCGTCGTGGAAAAGGAGGCTGACGACAGTGTCATATTCGCTTTTTGCAACTGCTGGATGAGGGGATGAGTATCATCCATGAAGAACATTATAGGACTGGTGGTCGGCCCCGAGTTGGGAATATTCAGCGATTCCATATACACCTGCATGCGGGCGGCGGAAATGATGCAATAATTGATGACCGCCATGATCCCGTCGGCAGCGGTGTTCATGAAATTCAGCAACGCATCCGGATCGGTAATGCCTTTTATCGTATAGGCATAGGCAATGAGATAGTTGGAGATGTTGATATACCCGCCGTCACTGTTGCCACTGGCGCCATAACTGTAAGCCCCGAGGATCACGGTGGTATTATAGTCCAGGTTACTCAAGTTGGAGCTGACGGTCGTACGGAACTGGTATTTCAGCGCAGCGAGGGCATTGATCTTGTCGATCCATGCGCCGATGGAAATGCCCGTGCTGAGACCGCCGTTGTTGAGTGCGGCGGAAATGACATTGTTGATATCGGTCAGCAGGTTGGTCTGATCAGGCTGACCCCAGGCCCAGGTATTACTCGTGTCGTCATAGGTCTTCGGGAGTAAGGGATAGCTCAGCTCCGTCTGAAGATTCAGAAGGTTGTAATTACCGTAGCCATGCTTGTGCCCATGGTGCATTTTGGGCTGTTCGGTCTTTGCCTTCGGCAGGTTAATATTCTTATCCAGCTTGTCCGCTGGCAGTACGGACTCGGGCGTAGCAACAACACTTGCCGTTGGATTGGGGTTATAGGGGATGGTCGGCTGCGCGTTGGGATCGAATACGGGGGCGCTCAGCAGCTGGTCCAGCTCATCCAGTAATTTCCGGATGGCAGGGTCCACGTCGGAAACGATGCCGTTGGTGGTGATATTCGGCCTCTTGATCTTGAAGCCTGAAAATCCGTTATAAGAAAGTACTGTTGCCATAGATGGTGTTTTTTAATTGAGTATATATTTCAGGAATTTGAAAGAGTCAGCCAGATTTAATAGTCCATAACCGGCTTTTTCATTCCGCAGACGGTTATCGATCTTGTCGGAGCAATTCTTCAGGATCAGCCGGATATCGTCATTGCTGAGATTGCGACCCAGCTCGCGTGCATAGGATTTCAACAATCCGATGGCGCCGCATACGAACGGTGATGCCTGGGATGTCCCCGAGGCATACGCGTATGTATCATTCGCGTATGAGCTATAGATGTTCAGCCCGGGTGCCACCACAAAGATGTTGGCGCCATAGGACGTAAAAGACGTGACAAGACCGCCGTTGTCGACGGCGCCGACAGCGATGACACCGGGCAGGGCGCCGGGGAAATATCGTTCAGGTGTGCCGTCATTACCCGAGGCGGCGACGATGGTGACATTCTTTGACAAGGCATATTTGATCACATCCTCGTGTGGCAAGCCGCCCGCGGTATGTTTGATGCCGAGACTCATGTTGATTATATCCGCGCCGTTGTCGACGGCCCATTTGATACCGGTATTGATGTTGTCGACGATGCCCGCCCCTACGAGCCGGTTGCCGTTACGCATGCTGGCCAGCACCCGCACTGCCATGATCCGGCAATCGGGACAGACGCCTTCATCCATTTTCAGCCCTTTGGCCGCGATGATGCCGGAGACATGTGTGCCGTGACCTACTTCGTCTTCGGGCGGCGCCTTGAGATCGGTAACGTTGCCGATAAATGCGGAAGTATCGAGTCCTTCGAGATTGACGAAATTCCCGCGTTTGATGATCTTCCCCTCCAGCTCGGGATGATCGAGATTGACGCCGGTGTCGAGCACCGCGATCTTTACATCGGGATTGCCGCGGGTCTGTAGCTTAGCAAAGGGCAGATAGATCAGGTCCTGCGCGGTGTTCGGGATCGAAGCGCTGGTCGCTACCTGATAGTCGGGGAAATGAGTCTCCACCACCTCGGCTTTACGGGCGTCTTCGACGGAAGGAAGAATATTGATGTTTGCCAGCAGACGTGGCGGGAGATCGTAATCTTTTTGCAGGATGATCCGGTAGATCCTGTCCAGTCCAGCCGCCTTTTCTTCCGGGCTCCAGTCGTCGCCGGCAGGATCGTATTCGTTGGTCACCCAGAATCGAAATCCATGACCTTCGAGAACGGAGTCTATTTCCGGGTGGAGAGATTCCAGCAGCTGCGATTTATCGTTGATAAAATCCACCCAATACGGCGATTGATCATCAACGTTAGTTAAAAAAGCGTTTGTTTTTATGATGATATGAGGCTTCATAAAAATTCTGGCTGTTACTGCTGGTTTACAGCAATAATGACATTAAAATTCCTAAACGGATTTCTCGTATTTAGATAAGTTGGTACGGGTTCTGAATCGGTGAATGAGAAAGCGCAGGTGTCAGGGAGATCGTTATAGCAGGTAGTGTAGAGCAAAGGTTAATCAAATTTCAATAATATTCAATACCCTTTCTGTGGTATAAAAGAAAGTTGTCTATTGATGACTTGATTGTCAGTAAATTAAATACCAAAATATTTTTTACCCCTGTCTTTCATTCGGTCTTCCTGAACGAACCAGCCGATCCACTCCGCTTTGCATTACTCAAGAGACCCCGTCCCGGCATTCGTCGGCGCGGTCGAGTTTACCGTATTCAGCTTACTATAGATGCTACTACCCCGCGCGTCGGCAAAATACTGTCTTAATGCAATCAATTTATCCGTGTTGATCAGGTCAACACCGCAGTTCATCAGAAAATCCCATACGGGTTTCTTGTCGGGAGAGTTCCAAAGCCTGACTTTTGCGCCAATGGCATGGGCCCTATCTACCAATGCCATCAAACGGCTCTGTTCCGAAGTTGGGATTTGCCCTTTTCCCTTCCACCGGATCAGGCTGGAATATTTGCAGCTGGCGGTCATGTACAGGTCTGTTAAATCCTGTTGATGACTGACGTTTTTCAAGTCGGCATCGACGAAAAGGTATCTGACCTCTTCGGACTCCAGTTGGCGCAGGGGACGGTGACCTGTGATGACAATCGTTAGGTTACGGATATTTACCCTGCCATTTTCACAGCTGGATAAGACCGGCTTGTATTGCTCAAGTATTTTGTTGAGCGCGCATATTGTCTTCCTGCCTTTTGATTTAATGTCTATCATCAAAACGATTGTATCCAGGGTAGATGGGCCATCTGTCCTGGTCGTCTCGAATCGCTTGAGCAAGGGTTGTAAATATAATTCTTCGATGGTATGTTTGCGCCTGAAAAGAGGAGGGTTATGCGATACTACGAGGCGGGAATGACGCAGGTAGACATCTGCCTCGACATGGGTAAATCCATTTTCCAAAGCATCGAGGAGCGGCCGTTTATGCCAGTAGTCATTGTGCGCGTATGCATGAGGCAGCGACTGGATCTGGCAAAGGCCGTGAAGATGGCAAATGAACAGGCAGATGATCGATAGGCAAGCAGTTTTAAGGACCAGCATGGGCGGATTGCGTTGTAAATGTGCTATTTAATAAGTTATTGGACAAAAAGAACGGTAATTGCAGGCCCACCGGTGTATTTAGCTCTTCGTTGATACAAACTCCGGATCAAAAACGAAATTGCCCGCTAAATCGTATTTATTTCGGACTGAAATGGTGTTAATTTCAAGTTAACGATTCTGAAGATGCTTTTGTAAATTGCCCGAAACGTCAAAGAAAACTGATGAATACTCACCCGGTCAATCTTGCTCTGCGCTTCCTACTCGAGCTGGTCATGCTCGCCGTGCTCGCCTTTTGGGGCTACCTCCGCTTCCGGGGTTGGCAAGGCACCGCGGCGGCTATCGCCTTTCCCCTGGTTGCAGCAACCCTTTGGGGCTTCTTCCGGATTCCAAACGACCCTAAGCCTGCGCCGGTGGCCATTCCCGGGCCGCTTCGCCTGCTTCTCGAATGGGCACTTTTTTCGTGGGCCACCTGGGCGCTCGAAGACCTGGGATACGACTGGGGGGCATGGTTGCTCGGCGGCGTACTGGTTGCGCATTACCTTGTCAGCTACGACCGCACGGCAGCGATGCTCAGGAACAGACCCTATAAGGGGTTTGTCAATTAATTGTCCATAGAAACCTTTACTGCCATACTATAGTCTCTACTCGCCTTGCTGGCCTCCTGAGTTGGGACCATCTTGTGGCCTTGTTGCCGGTTGAGGAACCTGAAGGCAAACTTTTTTATGCCAGATTGACCTGCACCGAACGGTTAAGTGTCAGCGCCTTGCGGAAAAAGATTTTGAAGCGTGTGTATGAACAATCCGGAAGCATATGAAAACCGAACCACAGCGGTTCTACTATTGGGCAGACAAGCTGGGTTTATTGGTGTGGCAGGATATGCCGGCCATATGGTTCCAGGACGAGGACACGGCACGCGTGAGAGAAACTTACCGGCAGGAGCTGAAGGCGATCATGGATGATCATTATAATTCTCCTTCTATCGTGACATGGGTGCCTTTTAATGAGAACTGGGGTGCTTTTGATGTTAAAGCCATCACCGATTGGGTAAAACAATACGATCCATCCCGTCTGGTCAATGGCAACTCCGGCTTCAACAACAATCCATCCTATCAAAAGGCCTATGGCGATCCGGGAAATGGCGACTATGTCGATACGCATATTTATATAGGACCCGATGGCGCTTCGGTACCCGATGAGCGCAGAGCGGCGTCGCTGGGAGAATTCGGCGGGGTTGGGCTGTTTGTCAGCGGTCATATGTGGCCGGTAGAGAACAATGCGTATGCGCTCGAACCCACTACTACCGCCCTGACCGACCGGTATGTTCTTTTGATGGATCAAGTGGAGCAGTTGATGAAGTATAAAGGGCTTAGTGTAGCCGTCTATACCCAGACCACGGATGTTGAGCACGAGGTGAATGGTATACTGACGTATGACCGGGCCGTGGAAAAGATGCAGGTGGAGCGGGTAAGGGCCGTCAATGCGACGGTCATCAGGGAAAGCCATGCCCTCAATGCGGCCAGGCCAAAATGGTAGGCGAGATCTGCTGGTCTTCGGGAAATATTCCCGTCGTGGCGCGATGGGTCCTATTGCGCCAACACCGCGGGCCATGATGGTATTTTTCAGCAGGCACTGGTCACTGAAATTGAAATGGCGCGCGCTGGGAATCGTCAGATATAGCTTTTGCGGCGCCCGCGTGTGGTCATACAATGAGTGTAGTTTGACCTTGATAGCGCTCCCGCCGTCTTCATGGCTATGGTCTCCCAGTAAAATTATCAACGGCTGATCCATTCCGTCGCTTATAACGGTTCCAAATGGCTGGCCGTCCATATCGATTGCCGCCTTGATCCGTGGATCGTCATGGCAAGCTTGCGCTGCAGTGGCTCCGCCAAAAGAATGACCGACAATACCGACAGCCTCCAGATCGAGCTTGTGCCAAAAGATGGATGAACTATCCTGTTCGCTGCAGTAGGTCAGCCGATCGAGTATTGTTTTGACATCGGCGCTCTAATAGCGGATCAAATTGTTGCACAGCCGCTGCTGCTCCTCCGAGGCTGCCTGTTCTCCAGGGTTCCCTTCACGCGTACGGTTGATCACCCGGCCATCCGGAAATACGGTGAGGACGGTGCTGTATGGGGCATCCGCTCCGATAACGACATACCCATGGCTGGCGAGCTCTTCGGCCAAGGTGGTGTAATCGGTCGCTACGGCGCCAATGCCGGAAAGGAGAATGATAACGGGGTATCGCCGCTGGTTGTCTGCCACAAGCCCTCCGTCAGCGCTATGGCAAATAACTTTTGATTCGGCATGCGTGAATAAGCTGCTGAGTATAATCCCCCGGTGTTTGATCAACTGTTTCAGCTCCACTTCGGGCATATATTCCGCAGACTTGGTGGCGCTGTCTTTTTTGGAGGGATACCAGATCCACACGAGTATTTCCCTCTGCAGCTTATTTTTTGATCAAAACACATAGCTTTAAGGCGCTTCGCGAAGAATTGGCTTCTATTGCCATGCTCGCGGACCATGACAAGGATATCGCGCAGAATGAATAATGTGCCTCGATAGACAGAATGCAGAGGAAATCATTTCTTTTTCTCAAGCAATGGGAACATCGGATCTGCAATTTACCATTACATGCTGATTTGAACATTGTGCTCAACTTGATCATCAGCAAGGGTAATCATCTTGTCTTCCTGCTTCACTCCATCAAAAGTCACCATTATTTCTCCGGCTTTGTCTTTTTGTGTAGCTACAATAGAATAAACGGTATTCTTATAACGATAAGCCACCTTAAAGGATCCCCATTCTTTAGGAACACAAGGAACGAACTTTAGCTTGTTACCTTCCTGCTGCAGGCCGAGAAAACATTCTATGATAAGACGATACAGCCAACCAGCAGAACCGGTGTACCATGTCCATCCTCCCCGACCGGCGTGTTGGTCACCTGCGTATACGTCTGCTGCCAGCACGTAAGGCTCTACTTTGTAACGGGCAATAGCCCTGGAGCTATTGCCATGGTTGATTGGATTTATTATGTTCAATAGTTCCCAAACGCGTTCGTTATCGCCCAGCCTGGCAAAGGCCATGATCATCCAAACGGCAGCGTGTGTATATTGTCCGCCGTTCTCTCTTACACCCGGCACATATCCTTTGATGTAGCCAGGATTGAGGGCAGACTTGTCAAATGCCGGCTCTAATAATTTAATGATCTGCGTCTCTTTTTGTGCAAGGTTTTTGTATGCAGATTCCATCGCTCTATTTACTTTGTTGGTATCTCCTGCGCCTGATAAGACGGACCAGCTTTGGGCAATGGAGTCAATCTTACATTCATCATTGACAGAAGACCCTAACGGTGTGCCATCGTCGAACCAGGCGCGCTTGTACCATTCGCCGTCCCAGGCATGCTTATCAATGTTTTCTTTCAATTGCTGCGATTGTTTTTTGCATTCGGCAGCAAAGGCATCATCATATTGAAGCTGTGCTATTTTTTCGAACCGGGTGAGTATATCATACAGAAAGAATGCCAGCCATACGCTTTCCCCTTTCCCCTCATTTCCTATCTTATCGTAACCGTCATTCCAATCTCCCGTACCAATTAAAGGTAGTCCGTGCTCGCCATAGTTGAATGCATGTTTGATTGCCAGCACGCAATGATCGTAAACCTTAGCAGCTATGCCGGATGGAAGGGGAAGATCGTAGTAAGATTCTTCTCCTGCATTTAATAGCCGCCCCTCCAGGAATAATGCGGACTCCTCCAGCACAGTGGCGTCTCCGGTATGTGAAACATATAGTGCGGTGACTAACGGCAACCAGAGATAATCATCCGAGCAATGGGTTCTAACACCATGGCCAGATGGCGGGTGCCACCAGTGTTGTACATCTCCTTCTTTGAATTGACGTGATGCACAGAGTACAATTTGTTCGCGCGCAAGCTGCGGCGCTGCGTGTAACAGCGATAGCACATCCTGCAACTGATCCCTATAGCCGAAAGCGCCTCCTGACTGGTAAAAGCCACTGCGTCCCCAAAGCCGCGATGAAACTGTTTGGTAAGTGAGCCAGCCATTGGTGATGATATTAATAGCTGCATCAGGCGTTTCCACTTTCAAAGCGCCTATAATATGTTCCCAATAGTTTTTTACTTTTTTAAATGAATTGTGCGCTGCCTCAGCTCCCCGAAATTGCCGGACAATATTACTCGCATCAATGGAATCTTTTCCTGCACCCAGCCTGAAAATAATTTCCCGTTCTTCTCCGTCGGCCAGGTCGAAGGGAACCTGTATGGCTGCACAGGGGTCTAAAGCCAGCCCGGTTTTTCCTGAAAGCTTTACCCGGTGCATAGCATCGGGGTTCGTCAGGCTGCCATTACGGCCGATAAATTCGGTCCGGTCACCAGTAAACGTTTTCCTGGAGTAATCAACATCAAAAAAGGCAACGCGATTGGCAAACGCCGTGTTGTAGGCGTTTTCTGCAAAAAGCGCCCCGTTATCCGGATCAACAGCTGTATGAATATACATGCCCGTTTTCATTCTATTATCGCCAAGAACCCATTCTGCATATCCTGTAGCGGAAAGCTTACGCGCTCTGCCGGATTGATTACGTATTTTTATTGACGTGAATTTAATGGCTGCTTCCTTATCTACATGCACCAGCATTTCTGAATAGATGCCGTCTTCCATATGTTCAAAAGCACTATAGCCAAATCCATGACGGCTGATGTAAGGCGAGAGACCTCCTGTTGGAAGAAGGGTGGTTGACCAGAAATGTCCAGTTTCTTCATCTCTCAGATAGAAGGCTTCTCCACTTACATCGCTTACAGTATCATTGTTCCAGGGCGTAAGTCGTAATTCATGTGCATTTTCTGTCCATGTATAAGCCGCTCCGCTTTCTGAGACCACTGTTCCGAAATGAGGGTTCGCCAGCACATTTACCCAGGGAGCAGGCGTTTTGTTTTTATCGCCAATAGCAATAACGTACTCGCTACCATCAGGCGAGAAGCCTCCCCAATCATTAAAGAAGATCAGCTCTTTTGGTATAGGAATTCCGTTTGAAGAACGTTTATGCGTTTGCGTGGGCGTAATATAGGGAATCACCAGCCTTGCAGGCTGTTTGCGTTTAACATGGTCGGCTAATGTTCCGCCGTTATCGGAAATGTTAATGCGCGCTACCGTTTCAAATAATATGCGATCCTCATTTGATATCTGATCGGAAGCCCTTAAGAAAATGCCTCCCGTACGATCTCTTAATTCTACCGGAACAAGCGCCTGAATTTCATTTTGGAAAACTTGTCGATAGCCGCCATGCTCTTCGTTCCAAATTACCAGATCGACCGCAAGCCCACTTAAACGCCAAAACGCATGGGCCTGCACCAGCTGCTGCACTAATTGCATATTCTCCTGCTTCTCCATTTTCAAAAGAACGATCGGCAAATCGCCCGAAATGGAATAGCCCCATAAACCTGACTGTCCCCGATGATTATTGATAAGAATGGCCGGGTCTGCCCGAAAGGCGGCGTTGGCAAATAGTATAGAGCTGGCAAGGCGCCCATACAATTGCGCATCTGCTTCCGAAGCATTTATTTGCCTGAGTACTACCTGGCTGTGTGTCCAGGCGAGTTCAAATACCCTATCCTTATGATGTTTATCCTGGTATTTATCAATCAGGGCCTGGCAAGCTTCTTTCGTTTCAGCAATGCCCATCACCATATCCATTACAACTGCTTCTTCGGGATCAAGGGTTATTTTATACCGAATGGCCACGATAGGGTCGAGGACAGAGCCTTGATTTCCATCCAGTGGACCTGACCTGTTCATCGTTTGCGGGTTAACAGTGGTATTGCCCCGTCCAATAAACTCCATCCGGTCGGTTTCATAGGATACTTCTTCCGGATCTTTTCCCTGCATAGTCATCAAATGAAACAGCCAAGGCGATTTTTCTTCGGCGGAACGCGGTCTTCGGGTACAACGTATGGCATGTCGAAGCGGGATGATCTCTGTTTGTACAAAGAGATTACTGAATGCCGGCTGCATTAAATCAGAAGCGGCAGATGCAAGTACCACTTCCGCATAGCTGGTGACCTCGATAGTTCTTCGGGTGTTGGAACGATTTGTTATATGCGTTCTTCTTATTTCTATATCGTCTTCCGGCGATACCATCATTTCCGTATGTGCTTCCAGCTGGTTATTTATCGTGCGAATGTCCACGTGACCATGCGTAAACGCCACTTCATATTTATCGCTCTTGTTAAGTGTCGGCTGATGCGCTATAGACCAATAGACGCCATTTTTCAAATCGCGGACATAGCAAAAGGTGCCCCAGTTGTCACGGGTAGCATCTTCCCGCCAACGCGTAACGGCCATATTTTTCCAACGGCTGTAACCAGCGCCGGCATTGGTTATCATTACATGGTATCTTCCGTTTGACAGTAATTGCACCTGGGGTATGGAGGTATCAGGCGTATTGATTATCCTTGTTTCTGTTTCCCCAGCTACATAATTAATATCTGCTATGTCGGTGGTATGTGCGAAAAAGCTGGTCGCTTTTGGAATGCGCTCCTGCAGCAGCAACAGCGCTGCCTTAAATTGTGGTTCCGACTCAAATAGTTTTTGCATTGGCTTGTCAAGCAGCAGGTATGCCAATGACAATAAGCTCATTCCCTGGTGATGCGCCATGAATGAATAGACAATGGCGCTGGATTGTCCCCGTGGCAAACGGGAGGGGGTATAATCGATAGCCTCATAAAATCCATACTGTCCTTCAAAGCCTTTTTTGTAAAGTAGCTCCAGATTTTCGCATGCTTTCTCAGGCAGTACAATCAATGCCAATGCTGATGCATACGGCGCAATAACAGTATCTTCTTCGAGGCCGCGTTTCAATCCCAGACCAGGAGCCCCAAATGCACGATACTGGTAGCTGGCATTGGCGTTTATCATATTATAGCCCGATTCGGAGATTCCCCACGGCAGACCTTTATGTTTACCATACTTGATCTGCCATTCTACCACTGCTTTACAGGTTTGCTCGAGCAAGGTGTTCTCGTAAGTAGGCATTACCAGCAGGGGCATAAGATATTCGAACATGGAACCACTCCAGGAAAGAAGAATAGGCGATCCATTCACGTTGGTTAATAAACGTCCAAGCGCGAACCAGCTATCCTGAGGTATCTTCCCTTGCGCAATGCAAATAAACGTACATAACCGCGCTTCGGATGCGAGCAGATCGTAAAAACTTGCATCTATACGATGTTCCTGTACGTTATAGCCAATGGTAAAGAGATGATTTGATTTGTTATACAAAAAATCCCATTCCATATCTGCCAGCTCATTACATTGTTCAGCAAGGTCTTCCACTAATTGCAAGCCGGGCATCTCTTGCTGTTTCATAGCCAGTAATCCTTGTCTCAATACCAGTAAATGGCCTACGAGGTTCCCGCTATCAACGGTAGATATATATTTTGGCGGCAAGGGCTCCAACGATTGCGTATCATACCAATTATAAAAATGACCCTTGTAACGTTCCATTTTATGCATCGTACTTAATGTCCTGGACGTTCGTTCAATCAATTCCGCGGCAGTTATAAAGCCGAAGTCGTAAGCAGATAAGTTAGCAAGCAGGGAAAGCCCGATATTGGTAGGAGAGGTACGATGCGCTACCAGTGCCACCGGTTGTTCCTGGTAGTTATCCGGAGGCAACCAGTTATCCGATTCACCAACAAAATGTTCGAAAAAAGTCCAGGTTTTTCTTGCCAGTTTATGAAGAAAAATATGCTGCTCGTTGGTAAGTTCAGCTAACTGTTTGGCCAACGGTTTACTCATCCACCAGGTAATAAAAGGCGCAATGACCCAGAGTAGTAAAATGGGGAACGCTATGATCAACTTTAACGGAGAATATAGTAGGAAGTGGATAAATATAGCCGAAGCAAGAAAAGGCTGTATCCACATAGAAGCATAAAAGGAAGATACACTTGTTTCGCTACCCGCTTTCTCATTCCCATCATTGGCGGATGGATTCCATTGCAGCAATTTTTTCCTCGTAATAAGCATCCTCCATAGGGTACGCACTATTGCCATTAAATTGCAAAGCGCTTCATAGGGCAAGCAGATCAACGTAAATAAGGTACTTGTGGAAATATCCTTCAGACTATGGATTGAATTTTTGATATGATGTAGTAAGATAACATCTTTGGGTTTCCGGATCGCATCCCAAATGGAAGTAATTATAATCGGAATAATAATAATCCCGGAAACTGCTATCGTCCAAAATAAGAAAGAAGGCAACACGAGCCATCCCAATAATAAGAGAGAGGTAAGCGCCAGCGGAACAAGGCTGCGCCTGATATTGTCGAATATTTTCCAGCGGGATAAGCCTGAGACAGGATTTTTGTACCAGTGCCTGCCGGGGCCGGGGACGATGGGAAAGAGCCAGGAAAAGATCTGCCAGTCACCACGGATCCAGCGCGAACGCCTTTTCATATCGCTCTTGTAGCTGGTGGGATATTTTTCGAACAGTTGTACGTCGCTCAATAATCCTGAACGAACATAGCAGCCTTCCAGGAGATCATGGCTTAAGATGCCGTTTTCCGGGAATTTTCCATCAAGCACTTTTTTAAACGTATCTACCTCATAAATTCCCTTACCTATATAAGAGCCCTCTCCAAATAGGTCCTGGTATACGTCCGAGGATGCGCGGGTGTATGGATCTATGCCCGGCTCATTTCCATGCATACGGGCGTAGAGTGAGCCCGTAATATCCGGCAAGCTAACGGTAACCCTGGGCTGAAGGATACCATAGCCTTTCGTTACCCGTTTCTTTTTTTCATTGTACCACGCTTTATTCAAGGGGTGGGTCATCGTTCCTATTAATTTCCAGGCAGCACCCATAGGCAGTTGCGTATCTGCGTCGAGCGTGATCACATATTTTATAGCTGGAAAAATGGATTGGTCTCCAACGATGAGCGAAAAATAGGTCGCACCGCTTCCCCGCAACAAGGAATTCAACTCGAATAGCTTGCCCCGTTTTCTTTCATAACCTATCCAGGCATTTTCCTGTGCGTTCCATTGTCGCGGCCGGTGAAAGAGAAAAAACAAATCCTCTTTATCCTTCCTGTATTTTTTATTTAGATCTTCAATTCCTTTTTTGGCTATATCTACGAGTGCCTGGTCCTCCGGAAGATTTTCCTGCGCAGCATCTTTAAGATCAGTTAAAAGCCCAAAGTGCAAATGATCGTTCCGGTTGGCCAAAAAACGAACTTCTAATGCTTCTACTAAATTTTCTATTTCTTTGGCGTCCGTGAGCATGACGGGGATTACCACCAGCGTTCGGGCCTCCGGGGGGATCTCACGGGAGAAATCCATTCTTGGCAACAAATGTGGCTTAACTAATAAAGTAGAAAAAAAGTTAACAATGGCAATTGCAAGCTGGCTGGCGCATATCAGGGAAAGAAAAGCAACAGTTATCAGCAGCCAGGTATTATTTGTCCCGGAATATGCTTTTATAAAAATAATCCAGCTTATTGTCAATGAGACTAGCACGATAGCCGCCAAATAGATAAGTAAAGCATGCCGTTGCAGTACCTGCTGTGCTCTTTGAGCGCGCGATAGATACATTTTTGCTAGCTTCTTTGTTTGAACAACGCCAGTCCCTACCAGGTAATAACCAACATGTGAAGTGCGATCGTCTTTATCATTCCTGGCCGCATTTTCCTGCATCAACTGTATGGCAATGCGGGCAACTTCCTGTTCGGTCATTTCGCTCTTTTTGGCAATATCTTCTACCACATGCCGGTATTGATCGCGCGTAGAAAAATCCATCCGGCTATAGATTCCCTCGTTATCTTCCCGGAGCGTTTGTTCCACGATACTATTTTTTTCTACGAATTCCGGCCAATCCATCGACCCTAATAAACGTAGGCTTCCTATACTATTACTCATAGAAACCTGATTGGCAGCCTGCTTTTTATTTTCTGCATTTATGAGCTCAGCGCTTGTTAATCCGCCTTCTGATAATTGCTGTTCTATCCAGCTAAGCGACAATGCCAGATCGGGGCCTTTTCCACGTAGTTGGCGTGTTAATTCAGACACAAACATGCTTGTCATCGGAGGTTTCGACCGGGCCATATCTGCGATGATGAGTATCACGTTCTTAGGAGCGGCCTCCGCCGTTTCGATCAGTTGTTTTGCCCAATAATCGGCCAGGTTGCCGTCAACTCTATCAATAGCGATCCTGGCTGAAACCCGCCGGAGGTTTTCGATCAACGCCAGGCGAAGCATGATAGGTATAGCCCATAATTCACCTAATTGCAAATGAGTTACCGTTTGGTACGCTTCCACGAAGCTGCTCACGCTCTCCATATCTATTCTTCCGTCGCTATGGGAAATTATCTGGAGAACAATATCATATATGCGCGCCAGCCCTGCAGATGCAACGCCCGAAAGTTGAGGTAAATCTTCACTGTAACCCTTAGGAAAATGCATCTTAGCGTTACGGATATGTTCTTCTACGAGATAAAAGTTATCTATTAACCATTCTCCTGCCGGTGTAATTTGATATCTTCCTTTTATTGAATCTGTAAGCAGTTTACGAACTTCATTCAGAACGATTTCATTATTCGCGAGCCGCTTGAGTAAATGATCTTGCCCCGGCTGCGAACTTAGCTTGTGTGTTCTTGCCAGCGTCTTGCCAAAACGCTCCATTTGCTCAGCGCTGAATAGCTCCGCTCTTAGCGGTTCTTCATCCAGGTAGCTGAGCTTAGTGTTATTTGTTTGGAAAAAGGCCGCCCTCATATTAGATATGAGCTCGTGCGCAGAGGGTATTAATTTCATTTGTCACTAAATATATGCTAATTTATCCATAAGGCTATTTTAGCCCCAACGGTTGATAAGTATAAAAAGGTCGCGCCAACAGTTACGTTGAGACGACGTTTTTCCTCGAAACCCTGATACAAATCAGCTTATTTATTTTTTTGCGGGAATTATTTTATTGATTCATCATGTTGCCTCTTTTAACACGGGCTTCTTGCAATCCGGTTTTTTTTGTGTTGAGACTATCTGATTTTTTATTTATCTATCGATCATAATAGATGCTTCTCTCGCTTGTCCATATATAAACGTTCCGGGAAAAAACGGCTGTTGAAAGAAGTAGTGCCAATGGCATATTTTTCATTCCCAGTATCGTTACTGACAGAGAACTCAGACGCCTCGAACGCTTCTACTTCATCCGCTGCCTGCATCTTATCAATAAAAACGCCCCTCGCTATCGCGAGAGGCGCTTATTGCCCGGGGCGGACGTTTCTTGAACCACTTCCTGGCTGATTTAGCTATTAGTTTTTCCGCTCCATTTTGCCCAGGAGTTGTTTTAGATGGCGCATCCATTTTCTTTTTTTGAACAGCTCCGGAAGAATTAATTTAGTGCTAATAAAATTAGTTCTATGGAAATAATTCGAAGTATTCAAAACCGGATCTACGAAATAAGGGGCGAACGGGTGATGTTGGACAGGGACCTGGCAGATTTATACGAGACCGAGACTAAGTCCTTAAATCTTGCGGTAAGGCGGAACATCAAACGGTTTCCGTCCGATTTTATGTTTCAGCTTACCAAGGAAGAATATGAAGGTTTAAGGTTTCAAATTGAAACCATAGAAAACGGGAACCCTTTAAGGTTGCAAAATGAAACCTTAAAGAAGGGTAGGGGCCAGCATAGTAAATATCTTCCCTATGCCTTTACCGAGCAAGGGGTAGCTATGTTAAGCGGGGTGCTACACTCAGATAAGGCAATTAATATGAATGTTGCCATCATGAGGGCTTTTGTGGAAATTAGGCGGATTATATTTAAACAAAATGACTTAAAAGAACAACTGCGGGAGATTAAAGAAAGGCTTGGGGAACATGATGCCCAATTGAACCATATTTATGATGCGATGGAAAACCTGCTGGATGAAAAGGCGGCTCAAAGAAAATGGGACGATCGGGAAAGAATAGGATTTAAAAGATAAAAACGTGAGATTTCTGGTTCTTAACAGCAGAGGCATTACCCAAAGGCCTCCCGACCGCTTCGCGGTCTCTTTTGTTTTCTTCGTCCGCTTTGCCAAGGAAGCCCCCCGCATATCTAAGTGATGGACAATCACGCTACTGGAATTTCCATGCGCGGCCACTTTGTTAAACATTTGAGTTTGGCTACTTCGCCGATCATTCGCTGCGGAGGGATTTTACGGGGTTAGCCAGGGCCGCGCGGATGGTCTGAATACTGACCGTCAACAGCGCAATGGCGAGGGTTACGGCGCCGGCCACGAGGAAGATCCACCAGCTGATCTCCGTGCGATACGCAAACGTCCCCAACCACTTGTACATGGCCCACCATGCGGCGGGGAAGGCGATGAGGGCAGCGATCCCGACAAGAAGGGCGAAGTCTTTGCTTAGCAGGCTGACGATACCACTGACCCGCGCGCCGAGTACCTTGCGGATCCCGATCTCCTTGGTGCGTTGTTCGGCAGCATAGGTGACGAGGCCGAAAAGCCCAAGGCAGGCGATGAGGATGGCAAAGACGGCGAAGGCGATGAAGATCTGGCCGGTCTGCTGTTCGGCATGATACAATTTGTCAAAGTCGTTATCCATGAAGGAGTAGCTGAAGGGCAGCCCCTGCTTGGCGGCATGGAACTTACGCTCGACCTGCCGAACGAGATTGAAGACATCATTCGTGTGGAAGCGGACGGCCATGCTACCCCAGTAAGGGTGGACTTCCATGACAAGGGGGTGGATCTTGTCGTGCATGGAATTATAATTGAAATCCTTTACGACGCCGACGACATGAAAGGCGAGAGGCTTGAAGTGACCCAACTGATCGGACTTGAGCTCATCCGCCCGATTGTAGAGGATCAGATTGAGCGGGTCCTTCACGCCGAGCATCGCTACGGCGGCTTCATTGAGGATGATGGCGGTGGAGTCAGTAGGAAATTGCGCGAGGTCTAAGTTGCGGCCTTTGACGATCTGCATGCCGAGGGTGGGAACATAATGGTCGTCGACCCTGAGCGTGGTCATGAAGACCGCCTTCCTGGCGTCAAGCGAGGCATCCTGGAACCAGCCTGGCTGACGGTACTGATCGCCGCCGACGGTGGGGAGGTCGCCGGTGAGGGTTGCGTCGGTGACCCCGGCAAGGGTGAGCAGGTTCTTGCGAAGATTGGTCGTGCCATCCTGACCGAGCGACCAGGTCCCATGGATGACGAGTACCTGGTCCCGGTTAAACCCTACTTCCTTATTGTGAATATAATGTAGCTGGCGATAGATGACGAGGGTGCTGACGATAAGCCCAATAGAAATAAAAAATTGAAAGACCACCAGGCTGTTACGGAGCCAACTGCTCTTGAAGCCCGCGGCTATAGACCATCGCGGGGGCTTCGTCCCTCGCCCCCTGCTCGGTCGCAGCCTTCGGTACCCTCGGCTGTCTTTCAATACATGAATCGGCTGAAAGGAGGAAAGGTAGAAGGCGGGGTAGCTGCCCGCGAGACAGCCGACCAGCAGCACCAGGAGGATGAGGATGGGCAGGAACCGGCCGCTGAAGAGCACGCCGGGATGGAGCGATTTGCCGGCAAGCTGATTGAGCATCGGCAGCAGGAGGACGGCAATGCCAAGGGCGAGGACGAGGGAGAGGAGGCTGAGCAGGACGGACTCGGTGAGGAACTGGAGGATGAGGTGCCCTTTGGTCCCACCGACGACCTTACGGATGCCCACTTCCCTGGCGCGGTTGGCGGAGCGGGCGGTGCTAAGGTTCATGAAGTTGACGCAGGCGATCAGGAGGATGAGCACGGCGATGACGGAGAAGATGTAAACGAACTGGATATTGCTGTTGGCTTCGAGTTCGTAAGACTTATTGGAATGGAGATGGACATCGGTGAGGGGGAAGATGCGGTACCGGAAAAGATTACCTGCTTTCTCGAGGTCGGCGATCGAAGTGTGGAACATTTCCTGGAGGGCCCGGCCGATATGGAGGTTGACGACTGCGTCTACATCCTTCTGGACCTCGGCTCTCGTGGTGCCGGGTTGGGCAAGGATATAGGTATAATAATTAGAACTTAACCAGTCGTTGTCGCTGGGGTCATTAAAGGTGTAGGCTTCGCGGATGGGGCGAATGAAGCTGAAATGGAAATGGGACTGTTCCGGCATGTCCCGGATGACCCCGGTGATCTTGAGGGGTGTATTGTCAGAACCAACCTCCAGCGTGCGGCCGATGACGTCGGTGCTGTTGAAATAGCGGCGGGCGGCACTTTCGTCGATCACGACGGAATGAGGGTTGTTGAGGGCGGTATTGGGGTCGCCGGCGATCATGGGCAGGGTGAAGACCCTGAAGATCGTCGAGTCGGCGAAGGTGAAGTGATGGTCGAAGACGTGGTCGTTACCCTTTCTCACCAGCAGGTCGCCCGGGTTGCGGAATCGAACCATCTGCTGGATCTTCGGATAGGAAGCGACAAGCGTGGGGCCGAAAAATTTGGAGACGTTAACGGCATCGTACTGGGTGTTATTGATGTAGCTATCCTCATCGATCCGATAGATGCGGTCGGCATTAACGTTGTAGCGGTCGTAACTGAGCTCATCGGTGACGTACAGGACGATCAGCAGACAAACGCCGAGGCCGGCAGCGAGGCCGATGATGTTGAGGGCGGTAAAGCCCTTGCTTTTCCTGAGGCTGCGGAAGGCGATCTTGAGATAGTTGCGGAACATGGAATGGTCGGTTTTATGACGAGTAAGACGGCCAAATCATTTGGATAACCCAAAAGAGTGCCGGGTTCATAAAGTCTTGAAGACCATTCTTCTGTCAAGGCCTGCGTGAGACCACGATGTTCGATTTCGATACAGCAATCGTGCAGAAACGAGCATCGGCGGGGGTATGCGGTGAATTTGTAAAATCCGCGTTCTCCTACTGTCGAAACGTCTCCGGCTTCCCGACGAAATAAGAGGGCTCCCAAACAAATATGCTCCAAACCGCTTGGTCATTGCAGTGAAGAACGATTTGATCAAGGATAAGCCCCCGATCGTGTAAAATAATAATACCATCTGGATGGTTTTGCTAGCTTACGTCATTTGTTAAATAACGTCTTTTAAATCAGCTGTTATGAAGCATCAAAAACTCTTATTCTTTTTCTTTATTGCCGGTTTCATTGCATTGACCAACAGTTCCTGCCAAAAGAACAACGGTGGTAACGCTAACGGTGGCGGTAACAACTTGGATTCCGTTATTGCTAAGGGAAATGGGATCACTGCATCACAAGTAAGGACCCCCGGCAATTTTACGGCTGTAAATCTCACTGGACTCGGTCAGGTGAACATTACGATGGGATCTGTATTGCAGCTGACTATCTCGGACGACAGCAATCTGTTGGCCCTGGTACAAACGACAGTCAACAATGATACATTGTCAGTCGGCTATAAGCCGAATACCCTCATTAATGGAGGGAACCTGGTAGTGACGATCGTCATGCCAGCTCTTATCGGAACGTCGATCAGTGGTTCTGGAACGATTACGGAAACAGGGAACTTTGCTATAAGCGGAGCCTTCGGAACCTCTATTACAGGCTCAGGGACAATCAATCTCAACGGCGGTTCTGCGGATAGCCTGATAGCCAGTATAAAAGGTAGCGGCGTTATCAAAGCAGAGGCTTATCCGGTCAAAAATGCTTCCGTAACAATAGATGGCAGCGGTGAGGTCGATGTAGCGGCCAGTGATACACTGAATGCTGCGCTCAGCGGCAGCGGAACTGTCTTTTATTCAGGCAATCCAACCATTATAAAGAAGATTAGCGGTAGTGGACAGGTTATCAAAAACTGACCCTACTTTTGAGCATTTTGGCATATCCCGAGCAAGCTGCTTCGCTCATCGGTTTTTGCATTCATCTGCTCGGTTGAGCAAGCTCACCTCGCTCCTGAAATGCAAAACCCCGCACATTGTGCGGGGCCTTTGTTGCCCGACCTGGATTCGAACCAAGACAAACAGAACCAAAATCTGTCGTACTACCATTATACTATCGGGCAATCCGTCCTTTCTCTAAAAAGGAGTGCAAAAATAAGGTCTCACCCATGATGTTCCAAAAGAATTTGCAAAATCCGGCAAGCAAAAGCTCTAAACCCAACCCCGTCCGGGGTTCCATAAATCCGCACGCTCACGCGCACCCCCCTGCGTCCCTGAACATCCGCATGCCTCACGCCCCGCGGCACGCCCGGCCAAATGACCCGCCCGCAAAACCCGGCGCCCCCAAACACCTCCGCACCCGGCGGCCCCTAAATAAACTTAAACAACAACGCCAATATGGCGTAGATCAGCGTCGCCGCAAAGATCCCCTTCGCCGTCGAGTCCTTATGCGAATTGATATAATAGGTAAATAACGCAATATTCAGCACCAGACACGGCACCGATACCGCCGTTATCTGCGCCTTATTCGTCCGCAGAAAGTCGAAAAAATCCCTAAACGTATAAGTAGGATAAAACTTGAAGAAATAGTAGATGACAAGGCTTAAGATCGGCGCAACCAGACCAAGCACCAGGCCCAGCCGGAGATTGTCTTTTTTGAATATCACGATTTCCACGTTTTTTCTAGTTTGCTTTTAAGAACGTAATTCGTCATGTCAAATTGTACAGGCACCACGCTTACATAGTTGTGTTCCAACGCCCATACATCCGTATCCCTGCCGCGATCAAAATTCACGAATTTACCCGTCAACCAATAATATTTCTTCGAATTGGGATCGTTCCGCTCCACAAAATCTTCCTCATATTTTGCATACGCCTGCCTGCACACCTTAATCCCTTTGATCAGGTTATCCGGTACAGCCGGAAAATTCACATTGAGGATCAAATGTTTATCCATAGGGCGGGAGAGGACCTCCTCCACGATGATCCGGACATACTTCCGCGCAGCACTAAAATCAGCCTCCACACTATAGTCCAACAGCGAAAACCCGATAGAAGGAATGCTTTCGATCGCCGCCTCCACCGCCGCCGACATCGTCCCCGAATAGATGACATTGATGGAATGGTTCGCACCGTGATTGATCCCGCTGAGACAAAGATCAGGCTTGCGCCGCAATACTTTGTCCACTGCCAGTTTCACACAATCCACCGGTGTCCCCGAACACTGCCAAGCTTCCACTCCTTCAAAAAGATGATGCATCGGATTGAGCCTGAGTGGGTTACCAATCGTGATCGCATGCCCCATCCCCGACTGGGGCTTGTCCGGCGCTACCACTACTACCTTTCCAAGCCCCTTCACCGCCTCCACAAGATTGCGGATCCCCGGCGCGCTGATCCCGTCATCATTGGTTATCAGTATCGTCGGAAGACGCTTTTTGCCCCCTTTAGACGTCGAAGCCGGCCCCGCTGTTACGGGCGCCTCCACCCCATTCCCCGAAAAGCCCTCGTCCATCCCGATCTTTCCCGTTTCCCGGATAATGCCCGTGGCACCCGTCTTCCCGGTGCGCCGCGATCTTGCGGTAGTATCAGTTGTTTTAAGGATTCCAGTTGCTCCGGTCTTGCCCGGTTTACGTGTCGCAGCAGTCCTGCCTGCGTTTCCCATTTTCTTACCAGCAGCGGACTGCTTGGTTTTGTATTCGTTAGACAGCTTCTTTTTTTCCATAAGTTATATTACAAAATTCTGCTTTTATTTTGGAATTGCCGCGTTGGTTCCCGAATAACGCAGCTACCCGGCTAATTATGCAAAAAAAGGCGGTTGAGACGATACCATTTTGCGGTGGGGTGGGACCGGCGGAGGAGCTGCCAGGAACGCACATTTTTCTCACTTCGGCTGGAATTTTGGGCGGTTTGCAGTACCTTCGCGTCCATTTAAAACCCGACTAAAGTCTATGGCAGGACAACTTAAAGAGGTACGCAATCGGATCAAATCCATCCAGAATTCCCAACAGATCACCAAAGCTATGAAAATGGTCAGCGCAGCTAAACTCCGCCGCGCCCAGGATGCCATTATCCAAATGCGCCCCTATGCCCAAAAACTCCAGGAATTGCTCAGCAACATCGTCAGCAACTCCGAAGGAGAAATAGGCATGAACCTCGCCGCCGAAAGACCCGTCGAAAAGGTACTGCTCATCGTCATCACCAGCGACCGCGGTCTGGCCGGCGCCTATAACGCGAATCTGATCAAACTCGCCAAAGCCACCATTCGCGACAAATACGCCGCCCAGAACGCCAAGGCCAACGTCACCATCTGGTCCATTGGCAAAAAAGGCTACGAACATTTCCAGAAGAACAATTTCAAAGTTACCGACACCTATAAGGATATCTTCCTCCACCTCACCTTCGAAAACGTCCAGGCCGCCGCACAGGCAGCCGTCAAAGCTTTCGAAAACAAAGAATTCGATGTCGTCGAGATCGTCTATAGCCAGTTCAAGAACGCGGCTACCCAGTCCTTCGTCCTCGAACGCTTCCTGCCCATTCCCAAAGTAGAGAAACAGCAGGGCGCGGCCAACATAGACTTCATCTTCGAACCCGGCAAGGAAGAACTCATCGCCGAGCTGATGCCCAAGATCCTCAACACCCAGTTATATAAGGCCGTACTCGACGCCAACGCTTCCGAGCACGGCGCCCGTATGACCGCCATGGACAAGGCCAGCGACAATGCCAACGAATTGCTCAAGTCACTGCGTCTTTCTTACAACCGCGCACGTCAGGCCGCCATCACCACCGAGCTCACCGAGATCGTCAGTGGCGCAGCCGCACTGCAGGGATAACAAACGCACCGGGGGCAGCCGGGGTCATAACCACAAGCCCGTCCGCCCGCCAAAACTTTACATATGGACATCGGAAACATCATCCCCCACATCGAAGCGCTGATCTTCGCCAGCGACAAGCCCCTGACCTCCATGGAGATCACGGAGTTGATCAATAACGCTTTTGGTTTCATGGAGGAAAAGCTTACCCTCGAACAGATACAGACGTCCATCGACGGTATCATCGAGAAATATGGCTCCGAATTCTATCCCTTCGAAGTACGGGAATCCGGCGGCGGATGGCAATTCCTCACAAAAAAAGATTATCATAAGACAGTCGCCCAGCTCAACGGCGAGAAATTCCTCAAACGACTTTCTTCCGCAGCGCTGGAAACCCTCGCCATCATCGCCTACAAACAACCCATCACAAAAGGGGAAATTGAGTCCATCCGTGGCGTCAGCAGCGACTACTCCATACAGAAACTCCTCGAAAAAGAACTCATCGTCATCTCCGGGCGGAATGAAGACATGCCAGGTAAGCCCCTGGTATATGCGACATCGAAGACCTTTATGGATTACTTCGGCATCAATTCCCCCGCTGACCTGCCCCAACTCAAGGAGGTCTTCGCCGAAACCCTCGTCGACCCTACGGTGATTACGCACGTCCCGGGCGAAATAGCTTCCCTGCAACCGGAAACCCCGGCCGAGGAAGGACAGGAAGGAGAAAGCTCCCCGCTGGTCGTCTCCGAAGAAGGCGAACTTATCGTCGCCGCCTCTGGCAACCCGACTGCCGCGGACGACGCCACGGACTCCGACGCTTCACCCGCCGGCTCCGACCCCTCGGCAGAAGAATCCGACGAAACCCCTGACACCGACGCAGCCGCCGTCGAAGACGCACTCGACACCGGCGCCGGCCTCGCCGATAACACCGATACCGAACCCAGCTCCGAGAGCGACGAAGAAGGCGACGAAGAGGCCCTCAACGGCGAAGAGGCCCTCAACGGCGAAGACGACACCCTCGAAGGTGACGACGAAGACGACACCGGCGAGCAGCCCCCGCACGACCCCGGCTCTGACATATCCGACGAACACTAAAACCCGGCAATCCCAACCATGTCCCAACAGTTATCACCAGAACAGCTCGTAAAATTCGGCCAGGAATTCGGAACCCCACTCTACGTCTACCACGCGGAAAAAATAAAAGAACAATATACCAAACTTACCAGCGCATTTAAGAACAGCAATACCCTGTTCTTCTATGCCTGCAAGGCCCTCACCAATATTAATATATTAAGATATATCTGTAGCCTCGGCGCCAACATCGACTGCAGCAGTATCAACGAGGTAAAACTGGCCCTCCACGCCGGCTTCCCCAAAGAACGTATCTTATATACCTCCAACGGCATCGGCTTCGACGAGATAGAAGAAGCCGTCACCCTCGGTGTCATCATCAACATCGACAGCCTTTCGAATTTGGAAAAGTTCGGTCAGAAATTCGGCCACGCCTACCCGGTAGGCGCCCGCCTCCGCCCCAACATCATGGCCGGCGGCAATCTTAAAATATCCACCGGACACGACAAAAGCAAATTTGGCATCCCCGTCGATCAGACCGACAAGGTCTTACAACTCGTCGAAAAATACGATCTCAATATCGTCGATCTCCATATCCACACCGGCAGCGAAATAAAAGATGTCGACGTCTTCGTAAAAGGCATCGAGATCCTCTTCGACCTCATTCCCAAATTCCATGATCTGAAATTTATCGATCTCGGCGGCGGATTCAAAGTGCCCTATAAAGATGGAGACAGCGAGACCGATATTCCGCTGCTGGCCAAAAAAGTTGAGGAGGCTTTCGCCAACCACGCCTTCGTCTTTGGGTCGCAAGGCTCCGGTCCCGGCGGCCGCCCCTTACAGGTCTGGTTCGAACCCGGCAAATTCCTGGTCAGCGAATGCGGCTACTTCATCACCCAGGTGAACGTTATCAAAGAGACCGACGCCGCCACCTTCGTCAGCGTCGACAGCGGTTTCAATCACCTCATCCGCCCCATGTTCTACGACGCCTATCACCGCATCGAGAATATCAGCAACCCCAACGGCGCACCCAAACCCTACTCCGTCGTAGGCAACATCTGCGAGACGGACACCTTCGCCTGGAACCGCACCATCAACGAAGTCCGCGAAGGCGACTACCTCGTCTTCTACAACGCCGGCGCCTACGGATTTGAAATGTCCTCCAATTTCAATTCCCGCTACAAACCCGCCGAAGTCCTTGTCAAAGACGGCCAGCCTCACCTCATCCGCCGCCGCGATGTCTTCCAGGATCTCCTTCGCAACCAGATCGAACTTTAAACGCCAATCCCCCCACCAAAAAAAACCAACGCACCAGTCACAAACGCCTCCCCCCACCAGAAAAATTAACTCTCCCCACCCCTCACCTCATCAGCGGGCTAAGGCCTGCGCCATAGCCCAATCGCCGCCTTGCATGGGCCCTTTCCACGACTCCAAAACTCAACAAGATAATGCACAGCGGCGTTGGGCCTTATGGCCAGGCCCCAGCCACACAAGCCCCAGCTATCCAAGCCATATGCACACCAAAACACAATACCCCATTTTTCCGTACTTTAGCTGAAATCAAAATTTTTCCCTATGCCCCCCATTCGTATGGTCGATGACCCCAATGACGACAGCAACAACAATGGCGATGATTCGGATGGAGGCGGCGGATTTTCCGGCGGCGGGGGTGGGGGTGGCCTCTTCGGCATCATCGCACTCCTCCTTGGCCTTTTCCGCGGCCGCGGTCTTATCCTCCTGCTCATCATCCTGGGTGGCGGCTATTTCCTACTCGGCCGCCCCGGCTGCGGCGGAGCAGCTCTTCAACAGGTGACCCAGGGACTGACAAGAGGCGGCTTCCTCGACCCGAAACAATTCGAGAAAGCAAATATTTACGAATCCCTTTCGGATGATACGACAAAAAACCCCCTCCCAGAAGCTGTCAATCTGCAAAAATACGCACCAGCCGTCGGCGACCAGGGCCACCAGGGCAGTTGCGTAGCCTGGAGCAGCGCCTATGGAGCCCGCACCATCGCCGAAGCCGCCCGCACCGGCCAGGACCCGAACACCCTCAAATACAGTCCCTCATTTCTGTACAATCAAATAGGTCTGCAGGACTGCCAGGGCTCATACATCCAACGCGCGATGGAATTCATGACAAAGAGCGGATCCGTCCGATACGACCAATTCCCCTACAGCGATCAGGATTGCTCCCGTCAACCCGACCAGCAATTGCTTAACGAAGCCCGCCAGAATAAAATGCGCGGTTTCAACCGGCTCACCCCCGGCGACCGCAACAATGTCATCGACATGCGCGCCATAAAAGAAAACCTGTCCCAGGGAGCACCCGTGGTTATTGGTATGATGGTCGGCGGCAGTTATATGCAGGGTATGTTCGGACAGGACGTCTGGATGCCTACCGCTGAGGACAAACAGATGATGGGTTTTGGCGGCCATGCCCAATGCGTCGTGGGATATGACGACCGTAAATATGGCGGCGCCTTTTTGATCATGAACAGCTGGGGACCCAAATGGGGGAACAACGGTTTCGCCTGGGTCCGCTATCCAGACTTTAAATATTTTGTAAGAGAAGCCTACGGACTCGAGCCGATGGAAAAGGTCGGTGCCGCCGCCGCTGTCCCCTTTGCCTGCGAAATAGGACTGGTCCAGGTACACTACGAAGGTAAAAAGACACTGTCCGGTGATTATATCCCTTTACAGGTGAAAAATGGCAACGTCTTCGAAACGATCAGCCCGGTGAAAATGGGCACCCGGTTTAAAATGGAAGTCCATAATTCCACGGAATGCTATGTGTATGTGTTTGGCAAAGAAACAGACGGCACCAGCTACACCCTTTTCCCCTATCCCCGGACGGATATTCCCACAAAGACCAAATACGCTCCCTTCTGCGGCATCACAGGCTACCGGCTCTTTCCCAAAGACAAGAGTATGATGCCCGATTCCGTCGGCACCCGGGACCAGATGGCCGTGGTCGTTAGCAAACAGCCGCTCGACTGGTACGCCCTCAATAATAAGATTGGGCAAAACCCCGGTCAGGACTATGCGGCACGGCTGAATGCCGCCCTCGGCAGCCAGCTCATCCACAATGTAAAATTCAAAAGCTCCGCCAAGGGAAATATGCAGTTCACTGTGGAAGGAGATGCCAACAGTGTCGTAGCCACCATCGTCGAGATAAGTAAACAATGATCCTATGAACGAGCAACCATCCAAAGGAGCATCACCAGCATCCCCGACCCCGCCGGCATCAGCCCCCCCGGGAACACCCGCCGGCAACGCCGAATTCGTCCGCCTCCTCCGCAGCCCCATCCGCTTCCGGCTCTACCTGCTGACGCGGCTGCCCTCCGCCTTCTTCTCCGGTCTGCGTATCGCCGCGGCTGACGATAGCTCCTGCACCGTCACCATCCCCTTCAAATGGTTTACCCGCAACCCATTCCGCTCTACCTATTTTGCCTGTCTCAGCATGGCAGCCGAAATGAGTACCGGCATTCTCGCCATGGCAGCCGTATATAAAAAGAACCCTCCCGTCTCCATGCTCGTCGTCAGCCTGGAAGGAAATTTTCATAAAAAAGCCACCGGCCTCACCGCTTTCCGTTGCGAAGACGGCGTCTCCATCCGCGACATCATAGAAAAGGCCGTGTCCACCGGCGAGGCACAGATAATAAAAGCCCGCAGCGTAGGTACTAATGCTGCGGGCGAAACAATTGCTGAATTCTTTATTACATGGTCATTCAGGACCAGGTCGAAGACCTCTCCTAATTCTTAACGAAAGACAGCGTTTTTGAGATGCCATCCGGACTGGTGATATTCACAAAATAAAGGCCTTTGCTCAGCCGCGAGACGTCCAGCGGCGTGTAATGCTCTCCTTTTTCCAGTTTGACAGACTGGGAAAATTGCCGGCGGCCCATGACATCCGTCACCGTCAGGATAAATGCTTCGCTCCTGCTGGTCGAGGTAAATAAATTGGTAAGCCCACCCGCAGTGAAAGAAGGTCTTAGCTCGATATGGTCGGCGGCGGCGCCATCTGTTATTTTCACAAGACCACTGTATACGACCATGCCATCCTGGCTGGTCATCTTTATCCGGTATTGGACAACTGCAGAACCCTTCATCTCATCCGTAAAGCCATACTCGGTCTTACCGGTCTCTCCCTTTATACTTCCTGCATCGGTGAATGAAAGACCATCCGGTGATCTCTGCACGGTATAAGATGATGCGGCAAAGGCCGGGTCCACCGTCCACATCAATTTTACGGCAGAACCCTCCTGTTTCTCGGCCGTGAAATCTTCTATCGTCAACGGCGTTACCACCATTAGACCTATTTGGATAAAATTAGTGCTGGCAGCGGTGCAACCGCCGGCGTTCTTCACAATTACACGATACCTGTTGTTGAACATGGCCGCAGTAACGCTGGGGATTACCAGGGTGTTGGAGGTCTGGCCGGTATAAGAAGTGTTGGAGGTGGCTATATTAGAAAAGGCCCCGGCTCCGACAGCCGACTGCCATTGGTACGTAAAAGGGCCCGTTCCTGCCGTAACGGTTGCAGGAATACTCACGGTCTGACCCACAGTTGCCGTGATGCTGCCGGCCGTAGGCAAGTTGGTCACCGCCAGCGCCGGCACCAGTTGTGTAGTGACCCCGCTGGTGATGGTACATCCCGCATTGTCATTGGCGGTGTAACGGTATTTATATCCGTCAATGGCTGTAGTCAGCGGACTGATCACCAGGTTGCTGGTGGATCCGCTATACGTAACGCCGGTGGGGTCCGCTCCGTCAACTATATTTGTCCAGGAGCTTCCCCCATTACTGCTCACCTGCCATTGATAGCTCGCGCCTGCAGTGCCGCCGGAATTTAAAGTTTGGATCGTTGAAGGGCAATTGGTGGAACTGGCGTCATCCAGGCTGGCGCTTGGACTTACGTTCAGCGTAGCCGCATTGGATACCACAGGGTTGATGCCGTTTACGTAAACAATTGCCTGGTACTTACGACCATCTATCGTCGAAGGAGCGCGCGTGATCGTCAGGGTCGAAGTCTGGGTGCCTGTGTAGATACCATTGGCAGGGTTGGCGCCTGGGGTGGAATTTTCGACAAGAGGCGTGAAGGTGATCCCTCCATCCGTACTTTCCTGCCATTGATAGGTGATCGTGCCTGTTGCCGTTGCCGCCACTTTAAAAGTCGCATTCGTAGCGATACAGACCTTGGCATTGGCAGGGAAGGACGAGTTTAAAGTGGCCTGTGCCCAGGTCATCGTCGTGATGCCTGTAACCAGGCAACAGGAAAGGATGATCTTTTTTACAACCAGTGAAAAGGACCCTGTTGTAAAGGGGGTATAGTTTTTCATGGGAACGGGTATTTGGGTTTTTAGTGGAGATAAAAGTATGAAAAACTATTTCAGATTACGAACAACTATCCTCAGAAAATACCCTTAGATCGTTCACCAGTAAGACTTTAGTACAAATGATAAAGCCATCCCGATCAACGGGATGGCTTTTATCGTATCCTTTATTATTTTATCAATATCAGCTTGGTAGTATAGGTTTTACCGTTATTCCGGATGATACAGAAGTGGGTTCCCGAAGATAACCCCGCTGCACCTAGCTCCAGTTTATACGGCTGACCCGCAACTGCCACCTTATTAAATAACAGTTTTTCAACATATCCATTACTGTTATAGATTTCAACGGTTACCAGCGAGGTCGCCGGCGCCGTAAATTCAATAAAGGCCGTTGTGCTGAACGGATTGGGATAGCTCTTGTATTCAAACTCCGTTACCGCATCCGCCGTAGCACCCTGCACCTGCTTTCCGACGGCAGCATTGGCGCTGCCCGGAGTAAACGCCGTGGTACCTGGACATCCGGTGGTATTTTGCGCCACGGTGGTCGTTGCCTGGGAGGCACAACCATTGTTGTCATCGGTCACCACGAAGGTATAGATCCCCGGTTTGGTCACTACGAGACTTTGACCAATAATGAAATTATTATCGGGTGTCACCCAGACATAGTCGCCGGTAGCCGAGGAAAAGCCGCCGCTCAGCGTGACGCTGGTATTGGTGCAATTCAACGGACCGTTGTTGGACGCCGTCACTCCTTTAGGTGTCACTGTATCCGCCGTAACGACAGTGCCGATCGATGCCGTGCAGCCATTCGCCGGATTGGTCACCGTTAAGGTATAAGGACCGGGTTTGTCTGCATCAGGCGTTGCAGTGTTGGCAGTATAGCCATCAGGCCCTGTCCAGGCGAACGTGGCGCCGGGAGTGGAAGATTTGCCCTGCAGTTGGATGGTGGGGTTAAAACAGTTGATGATGTCGCCGGGACTGGCGGAAAGACCGACAGGAGCACTGACATTTTTAGTGACCGTTCCGGGTAGCGCCGTCACACAGCCATTGTTGGGGTCTGTCACAGATACCGTATAAACACCCGCTACTGACACCGACACGATGGAGCCGGTACCTACTATCGCGCCACTGGCATCACTCCAGGTATAGGTTACGCCCGGCGTACTGGAACTGCTGGACAGCACCACGCTGGAATGATCACAGGTTATCTGGGCCGTTACCGGATTTGCCGTAGTCGTAACTCCGCCCGGGACAACCTTATTTAATGTCACGGTGCTGCTGGCCATCGCGGTACATCCGTTGGATGGGTTGGTCGCCGTCAGCGTATAGGTACCCGTAGCCGTTACTGTCACAGCTCCGGACGCGGGTATCGGGCTGCCATCCGGACCCGTCCAGGTATAGGTCGTGCCGGGCGTAGAAGAGCCGGGTGTAAAGGTGACGCTGTTGTTTGTACAGGTCAGTTGTGCGGAAGTGGGCACCGCGGTCGTGGTCAGGGATGCCGGTGCGGCGATATCCTGCGATACCAGGGCCGTGTCGGTACCCGTACATCCGCCAAAAGAAACGGTCAGGGTATAGATACCCGGAGCCGAAACCGTTGGATTTTGTAGGGCAGAGTTGAAGTTATTGGGGCCAGTCCAGTTGAAAGAAGCCCCTGCTATCGACGAACTGCCCGTCAGGGGTGCCGTCGTTTTGACGCAGGTAAGTATCCCGCCGGCGGATGCAAGCGTAGTTAACGTACTGGCGCCCGATACCTGCACATTGTCGAAATAATAGAATTCATCCGACCCCGTAGCCCTGGCCCGCACGACTATCTGCAGCGTGCTGCCGCTCAGCGATGCCGACGATATCGGCGTATTGGTGGTACTGTGATTATTGACAGCCGCCAGGTTTTCATAGAACAATACCTCGGCGCCGCCGTCGAGTTTGTAATAGAATCGGATATAGTCCATATATATACCGCTGGTGTTCATGACAGCGGATCCTGTAACGGCACTTCTGATAGCCGCCGATATGCTGACAGTCGACTTGCCGGAAATATCGATGGTGCCGGAAGACCAGACGCTCTCATTGGTGCTGCCTACCGTTCCGGAATTGCTCACCCTGAACTCATTGTTCTGTACGGAGAACACACTGCCCGAAGGTGCGTATTGTACCGACCATGCGGTAGCCCCGGTACGGGATGTAGTTCCATTGGCCAGTGCAAAATCCTCCAGCCACAGGCTGCCCGTGGCGGTCGGATTCATCGCGACGGGAACAGATGCCGTGCTGCTACAACCATTTGCAGGATCGGTGACGGTTAAATTATAGGTGCCGGCTGCGGTGACGGCAGGGTTTTGTGTGGTAGATGAAAAACCGCTAGGCCCTGTCCAGGCATAGCTTACTCCTGCAGTAGCGGAACCACCCGAAAGGGTAACTGTGCTGGTGTTGCAGGTCAGCGGACCGCTCACACCGGCCGTCGCGCCCGGCAGGGTAGTATTCACGACAACATTAGCCGTATCCGTACCCGAACATCCGGTAGTGGGATTGTTAACCGTCAGAGTATAAATGCCCGCAACGCTGACAGTTGGGTTTTGATCGGTGGACACAAAACCGTTGGGCCCTGTCCAGTTGAAAGAGACGCCTCCCGAAGTAGCGCTGCCTGACAGCGTCACGGAAGTATTGGCACAGGTGATGGCGCCGCCGGTGGCGACGACGTTCTCACCGCCGATGCCGCTCACTTGTACATTATCAAAATAATACCGCTCCGACGCATCTGAATTACTGGTCTTGATGATGATCTGCAGGGTATTGCCATTCAACGCCGCAGAAGTTATAGTGGTGGAAGCCGTCCCTACAGTGGTATTGCCGATGCCGGCCAGGTCCTCATATACCAGCACTGCTGCGCCTCCGTTCAATTTATAATAGACACGGATATAATCCTCATTTTCGAAAGATTTTCCGCTGCCGACGATCTCGCTTCTCAGGTCGACGGAAAATTTCGTGTTACTCCTTCCCGCAATATTGATCACGCCCGAAGTCCATACGCCTTCATACTGGTCGTCGAAAGAAGTTTTAAATTCATTATTCTGCACGGAATACGTGCCGCTGCCGCTGGCCGTAGACGTCCAGGCCGTAGCCCCATTATCAGACGTAGTGCCGTTGGGCAGCGAAAAATCTTCCAGCCAGAAGGTGGCAGCATTGGAAGTCACCTGTACATTCTGTGAGGCCGTACAGCCGTTGCCCGGGCTGGTGACCGTAGCCGTATAGGTACCCGTTGTGCTGACCACAGGATTCTTCGCCGTGCTGGTAAAGCCGCTGGGCCCTGTCCAGCTATAGGCGGCTCCGGATACGGAGGAATTGACGTTAAGGGTAACGCCAGAAGTACAGGCCAGCACCCCTCCCGTTGCCGTAATATCCGGCGCCGTTTTGTTCTCGGTGACTGTCGCAGGCGCCGAGACGGAACAACCGCTCGATAAAGTTGCCGTAACCGTATATTGTCCCCCTGCGCTGACAGTCGGATTCTGCAGCGTGGAAGTAAACCCGTTGGGACCCGTCCACGAATAGGCATTAGCCGCAGGCGTGGTAGTTACAGAGAGTTGGGCCGTGTTGTTACAGGTTACGGTTCCGGCTACGGAAGTGCTGATCGTCGCACTGCTGCTCGTGCCGGTAAGCTTGACATTGTCGAAATAATACCGCTCAGACGCATCTGAATTACTGGTCTTGATGATGATCTGCAGGGTATTGCCATTCAACGCCGCAGAAGTAAAGGTGGTGGAAGCCGTCCCTACGGTGGTATTGTTGATGCCGGCCAGCTGCTGATATGCCAGCGTTGCCGCGCCTCCGTTCAATTTATAATAGACACGGATATAATCCGCTGTTTCGAATGATTTTCCACTGCCGACGATCTCGCTTCTGAGGTCGACGGAAATTTTCGTGTTACTCCTCCCTGCAATATTGATCACGCCCGAAGTCCATACGCCTTCATACTGGTCGTTGAATGAAGTTTTAAATTCATTATTCTGCACGGAATAGATGCCGCTGCCGCTGGCCGTAGACGTCCAGGCCGTAGCCCCGTTATCAGACGTAGTACCGTTGGGCAGTGAAAAATCTTCCAGCCAAAAGGTGGAAGCCGTTGCCGTACCGGAAGTCACCGATACCGATTGGGACGCCGTGCATCCGTTGGCCGGATCTCTCACCGTGACAGTATAAGTGCCCGCCGTACTCACCGTGGGATTTTGCGAACTGGACGTGAAACTACTGGGGCCTGTCCAGGCGTAGGTTGCTCCCGATACGGAAGAAGAGGCATGCAGCATGACACTGGAGGCACAGGCCAGGGCGCCGCCCGTCGCTGAAACGTCCGGGGCATTGTTATTGGCTGTAACGGTATACGTAGCCGCCCCTGTACCTGCCGAATTGGTAGCCACCACCGTATACGTCCCTGCCACAGAAACCGATGGGTTTTGCAGGCTGGAAGCAAAGCTACTGGGGCCCGTCCAGCTATAGGTGGTTGTACCGGTCGCTGTCGTACCTGCCGTCAGCGTGATGGAAGGGGCGCTACAGGTAATGGTTCCATTGGAAATGGAAGGAGTGATGCTAACCGGTATGCTCGTGACGGTGCATGGCCCCGTCTGTTTGAAAACATCGTATTTCTCGATATAATATTCCGCATTCCCCCCGGTGAAATTATATATCCGGATGACGATCTGCACGGTTTTCCCCGTGAGGGCAGGCGACGTCGCGGTGGGAGTTCCGAAATTTCCAAAATACGAGTTGATCAGGGTCTCGGGTCCTCCATCTAATTTATAGAACACCTTGACATATTCCGAGGAGGTCAGCGCTCCTTCGGAAGATACCTTGGCGTCCACCTGGACACCGGTATAGCCCGCTATGGAAAATACCCTTGAATACCAGACCCCTTCGCCGCCTAAGGCCTGGGCTTTGATGCGATGGGATAACGCAGCGAAATAAGTAGCGCCTGTGACCTGGGAGCGGTCCAGGTACCATCCTGTGGCGCTGGCATCCTGGAGGTCTCCGTCGGCGGAGGACTGGAAGGCCTGCGTCACGATCGGACAGGCAGGCGTAGCCTGAAGACGATTCGCAAAAAGTACGAATAGCAAAATGAGAGATATAATATGCCGATCATATCTCTTTCTGTGTAAAGGAATGTTCATATTGAGTGGTTAGGTTTACGGAATTGTGCAGACAAGGCTGTAAAAATTAGTGAACTTTCTTTCAGATGGGATAAGGACAGCCGTTATAAATTGTTAAGGCCGCAAAGTAACGATATTTGGAGGAGAGAAGTTGCCTGCTTTCAACTGAAAATCAGACGAGGAAAGAAAGCTTGAGTGACATGATGGAATAAGAAAATACATAAACATACGCTGGTCAGCAGTAACATATCGCTACGTCGGTATAGGAGTAGAAAAGAATTGAATGCTTTATGAATAATGTATCTAAGTGCTTTCCCCAGGATTTTATGCCAAAAACAATAAGGCAAGACCGAAGCCTTGCCTTATCTATTGTTCGTTCAGGATGGATATTTACTACCTGATCATGACTAGCTTTGTAGAATATACTTTGCCGTTATTGCTGATCACGCAAAAATGCGTTCCCGAAGAAAGCCCTTCCGCACCCAGTTGCAGTTTATACACCTGGTTGGCATTGACGGTATTGTTGAATAACAGTTTTTCCCGGTAGCCATAGCTGCTGTAGATCTCCACTTTTACCGGCGAGCTCACGGACGAGGCGAACTCGATGAAGGCCGTCGTAGAAAATGGATTAGGATAGGCCCTGTAGACAAACCCGGTCACCGCATCACCGGTGAGATCCTGCATCGCCCTTCCGCTGACGGCGCCCGGCGAAGCCGCGTTGGAACCCGAACAGCCCGTGGTATTCTGTATCACCGTAGTTGTGGCCTGAGTGGCACAGCCATTGCCGTTATTGGTCACCACGATAGTATATGTTCCCGGCGCCGTCACGACTGCTGTTGCACCGGTAATAAAGGCATTGGCGGGTGTCACCCAGGTAAAATCCACTCCCGTTGTGGAAGAGCTGCTGGTGATGGTCACATTGGGCATGTTGCAATTCAACGGACCATTATTCGATGCCGTTACACCCACAGGAGTAGCAGTGTCCACCAGAACAATAGTTGACAGCTGTGCCGAACAGCCGTTGGCGGGATTGGTGACGGTGAGGGTATAGTTACCCGGCACGCTGGTTTCTGCGTCAGCAGTATTGGCAGTATAGCCGCCGGGGCCGGACCACAGGAAAATGGCGTTCGGGGTCGAAGAACCGCCATGCAGATCGATCGCCGGAGAAAAACAACTGATGACATCGCCGGGACTCGCCGACAGACCTACAGGCGCATTGATATTTTTCGTTACCGTCCCGGACAGGGTCGCGACACAGCCATTCGTGGGGTCCGTCGCCGAAAATGTATAAGTCCCGGGGGTATTGACCGTTGCGGACCCGCCAGTGGTAGAAACGATACCCGGTCCGCTCCAGCCATAGGTCACGCCTGTCGTGGTCGAACTCCCTGTCAGCACGACCGTGCCATGCGTACAGGTGATCTGCGCTGTCACCGGATCTGCCGTGGTCACAACCCCGCCCGGCGCCGTAATGTTCTGCGTCACGACAGTGCTGGCCGTTGCCGCACAACCATTGGTGGGATCGGTTCCGGTCAGCGTATAGGTACCTGCGGACGTTGCCGTTATAGCGTTTGCCGTGGCGATCGGTCCGTTCGGTCCCGTCCAGGAATAAGTAAGGTTGGGAGTATTGGCGTCGGCGGTAAAGTTGACGCTGTTATTGGTACAGGTCACCTGAGCATTGCGAGGTATGGCCGTCATCGTCAAACCTGTCGGGACAGTAGTATTCTGCGACACGGTGGTGGAGGCCGTTGCCGTACATCCTGTAGAAGGATTAGTCGCCGTCACCGTATAGGTCCCGACCGTAGACGTCGTAGCCGTTGCCCCCGAGGCTGTGAACCCGCTTGGTCCTGCCCAGGTGTAAGTAGCTCCCGAGCCAGAGGAGCCCGTGAGCGTCACACTGGTGTTGGCACAGGTCAGCAGATCCGAAGCGGCGGCCGTAACACTGGCCGGCGCGGAGAGATCCTGCGTCACGGAGACAGTAGTCGAAGAAGTACATCCAAAGGCATTACTGCCATTAGCTGCCGTCATCGTATAAGTGCCAATTGCAGTAGCCGTCACCGATGGGCCGGAAGCCGTGAATCCGTTCGGTCCTGCCCAGGTGTAAGAAGCTGAAGAAATATTGGAAGAGCCCGCGAGCGTCACACTCGCGTCTTTACAGGTCAGCGAACCCGAAGCCTGGGCCGTAAGGCTACCCGGTGCAGTAAAGATCCGCGACACGGTGGTGGTTGCGCTCGCGGTACATCCGGTGGGGGTATAGGTGGCAATGACAATATAGGTACCAGGAGCAGTCGCCGTAGCTGTTTGACCTGATGCCAGGAACAAGCCGTCATCATATACCCAGACGTAGGTAACTCCTAAAGCAGTGGTAGAATTTCCGCTCATAGGGACCATGTTGTTAGTGCAGCCAAGTTCACCTACATGCGTGGCCGTAACTCCGGTCGGCACCGTGAGTACCTGCACCACAGTGGTAGAGGAAGTGGAGGTCAATCCCGTAGAAAGCTCGGTCGCTGTAAGGATATACGTACCAGGCTTCGTCACAGCAACCGAAGCGCCGGTGGCAGTAAAACTGGCAACGGTCCCTGTCCCTTGCCAGGTATAGGTGACACCCGCAGCGGGGGCCGGAGTCCCGTTCAGCATGACGGTTTTGGTCTTACAGGTCAAGGGGCCCGTATTGCTGGCCGTTACACTGGCCAGCGCCGTCGGTGCAGGACCACCCGGCTCGGCGAAAACTTGTTTCCCGACCAGGGAGGAGAGTAAAATGAAAGATATAATGGCAAGACTATGCCTTCCGCGAAGTAAAGGTAACTTCATATATATTGGTTTAGATTACGTGTGAGGGGTAACTACTTGCTATAACCGCTGCTCCGAAATTAGTGAATTTCGGCACAGCAGCATGACAGCAGTCTGAATTAACATGCTCCGGGAAGACAGCCTTCCTGGTATGAATAATTAAAGTATATATAATGAATGAAGACTCAGGTAGGTGCTGCGATCGGTCATAGTCAACAGGAGTAAAAAAACGAATACTTTATAAATACGCTGCATAGGGATAAACGCTATTGTGTACTTCCACATAGTTGTGAAGCCAGGGAATAAAAAAAGCCATCCCCGCGGGGATGGCTTTTATCAGAGCAGGCATTTATTATTTTATCAACATCAGTTTGGTAGAATATACCTTGCCATCGTTTTTGATAACACAGAAATGAGCGCCGGAAGTCAATCCCGCTGCACCCAGTTCCATCCTATACGGCTGACCCGCAGTCACCGTCTTGCTGAACAACAGCTTCTCTCTGTATCCATAGCTGCTATATATCTCGACGGTTACAAACGAAGAGGCCGGTGCCGTAAACTCGATCAGGGCTGTGATGCTGAAAGGATTGGGATAGACCTTATAGCCAAATCCTGTCACCGGATCGACGGTTGATCCATCGGCAAGCCTTCCGCCGGCACCATTGACAACGCCAGCCGTACTGGCAGCACCGCCCGGACAGCCGGTAGTGTTTTGCGCCACGGTAGTTGTTGCCTGGGTAGAGCAGCCATTGTTGTCATCGGTAACCACGAAGGTGTAGACCCCCGGCGTGGTCACCACGGTACTTGCGCCCGTAATGAAAGTATTGGCGGGCGTCACCCAGAGATAGTCACCGGTGGCGGTGGAAAAGCCGCCGGTCAGCGTGACGCTCGTATTGATGCAGTTCAATGGACCATTATTGGACGCCGTCACACCTTTAGGGGTCACAGTATCTGCAGCTACATTGGTGCCGACCGTTGCCGTGCAGCCATTGGCAGGATTGGTGACGAGTAAGGTGTAAGAGCCAGGTAAATTCGTTTGCGCAGTGTCAGTAGTGGCTGTATAGCCGCCGGGCCCTGACCAGCTGAAGGTGGCGCCAGGAGTAGTAGAGGCACCCTGCAGATTGATGGTGGGCGAAAAACAGCTGATAATGTCGCTGGGGCTGGCGTTAAGACCCACCGGCGCATTGACATTTTTGGTAACCGCTCCGGGTAGGGTAGTGACACAGCCATTGCTGGGATCAGTCACCGTCACCGTATAAGTACCCGCAACATTCACTGTTGCACTGGCTCCGTTCACGGTAACAATGCCCGGACCGCTCCAGCTATACGTCACGCCTGTCGTCGTAGAGCTGCCGGTCAGCAGGATAGTGGGATTGATACATGTTACCTGGGCCGTAGCCGGAACGGCCGTGGTCGCAACTCCTTGCGGCACCACGATATTTTGCGTCACGGTGGAGCTGGCCGTTGCCGTACAACCACTGGCAGGATTGGTTCCCGTCAGGGTATACGTGCCTGTGGTCGTTACAGTGATGTTGTCGGAGGTCGATATCACCCCGGACGGTCCGCTCCAGCTGTATGTCACGCCGGGAGTTAAAGTGCCGGCAGTGAATTTGACGCTGTTGTTCGTACAGGTCAGCTGCGCATTGACGGGTATCGCAGTCGTCGTCAAAGACTGCGGTGCGACGATGTTCTGTGGTACGAGCGCCGTATCCTGTGCGGAACAGCCACCCGCAGTCACAGTCAGCGTATAAATACCCGGAGTGCTCACGGAAGGATTTTGCTGGGAGGAGGTAAATCCGCCCGGACCTGTCCAGCTGTAGACCGCCCCTGCTGTCGTTGAACTGCCGGTCAACGACACCGATGAGGTGGTACAGGTGAGTGTCCCGTTGGCAGACGCGAGAGCATTGACGCTCGAAGTACCGGTTACTTTTACATTATCGAAATAATACCGTTCCGTAGGATCCGAATTATTGGTCTTGATGATGATCTGCAGGGTACTTCCATTCAACGCCGCGGAAGAAATGGTAGTCGAGGCTGTTCCGGTAGTGGTGCTGCCGATGCCGGCCAGGTCTTCATATACGAGCGTTTCGGCGCCGCCATTTAATTTATAATAGACGCGTATATAATCCAAAGTTTCAAAAAAGTCGCTGCTGGAGGCCGTTTCACTCCTCAGGTCGACGGAGAATGTCGAATTGCTCTTCGAAGAAATATCGATCAGACCTGAGGTCCATACCCCTTCAGCCTGTCCGCTGAAAGAAGTCTTGAACTCGTTATTCTGTACGGAGTACGTCCCGGTACCGGTAGTCGCCGAGGTCCAGGGGGTCGACCCGGTATCGGAGGTGGTGCCGTTGGGCAGTGTGAAATCTTCCAGCCAGAAGACGGCGGGGCTGGCTCCTGACGTAACCGTTACGGTCTGAGTGGCTGTACACCCTGTCGTCGGATTTCTCACCGTGACGGTATAGGAGCCTGCCGCTGTCACCGTAGGAGCGGCCAGGGCGCTGGTGAAATTATTCGGACCCGTCCAGCTGTAAGTTACACCCGATACGGAAGAGCTGGCCGTAATGACGGCGCTGGTCCCGCATCCCAGCGCAGCTCCCGTTGCCTGAAGGTCGGGCGCGCTGTTATTGGCGATGACGGTATAACTGGTCGAGCCGGTTCCGGCTGAATTCGTACCCGTCACTGTATAGGTGCCGGCCGTAGAGACGCTTATAGCTGCTGTGGAGGCAGTATAACCATTGGGTCCTGTCCAGCTGTAGGTGGTTGTACCAGTCGCCGAAGTTCCCGCTGTCAGCGTTATAGAAGGAGTATTACAGGTAATCGTTCCATTGGAAATGGAAGGAGTGATCGTCACCGGTATGGAGGTCGTAACCGTACAGGGTCCCACCTCTTTAAAGACATCATACTGCTCGATATAATATTCCGAATTGCCGGCAGTCGTGTTATAGATGCGGATCACGATCTGAACGTTATTGCCGGTCATCTTTTTTGAGGTGATCGTCGGCGAACCCATATCCCCATACATGACGGTATCCAATATTTCAGGACCTCCGTCCAGTTTATGGAGTACCTTAACGTATTCCGAAGAGGTCTTCGTCCCTTCATTGGATACTTTAGCGTCTATTTGCACGTCAGTATACCCTGCTATGGAAAATACCTGGGAATACCATACTCCCTCGCCGTTTAAGGTCTGGGCTTTGATACGATGGGATTTCATTGCAAAATAGACGGCACCCGTCACGTGACTGGCATCCAGGTACCATCCGGTAGAACTCGGGTCCGAAGTAGCTCCGTTGACATCCGCGGCATTGTTGAAGTTTTGCGCGATGATGGGGCAGGCTGGCGTAAAGTACAGACGGTCGTTTACACGCCGGGGAACATCAGACACACCGGGGGCGCCAGCACCGCCGGGTGTCCCTGCATAGGATGACAAGACATTGCCGAAAAATACAAATAACAAAAACAGCGATATATAAGGGTTATATCGCCTTCCGGGTAAAAGTTTGCTCATATTTATTGGTTAAAATTTACAGGGTCGCACAGGCTATATGCCATAAGGTCTATAATGCATTTCTTTTCGGCGGATAAGGTTGGTCGTTGATATTCGTCGGATAAGGCTGGTCGTTGATGTCAAACGAGAAGGCAAAGTACAATAATTTGCAGGAGAGCATGCACCGTCAATGCTTTAAAATTGTACTTCCGAAAGCCCCGATTGATATGCAGGTAATAGAAGATATATAACGCCACACAACTCAGATGAAGTAGAAAATAAAACCAGGTTATCGTTAGAAAAAACCCTAATGATTTATGAATAATCCGTCTAAGTGCTTTCCGCCGGCATCATATCGGGTTTTTTCCTACATTTACCGCGAATAATTTGAAAACATGAAAATTGCTTTCCACGGCGCGGCGCGCGTTGTCACCGGGTCCAAACACCTCCTGACACTAAATAATGGTAAAAAATATCTATTGGACTGCGGCATGTTCCAGGGCATGGGCAACCAGACAGACGTGCTCAATCGCAACTGGGGCTTCACTCCTGCCGAGGTTAACTATCTTATATTATCTCACGCCCACATCGATCACAGCGGCCTCATCCCCAAACTCGTAAAAGACGGCTTCAATGGGAAGGTCTTTTGTACCCCCGCCACAAAAGAATTGACGGACGCTCTTCTCGAAGACTCCGCGGGCATCCAGCAGGACGAAGTAAAATATACCAATAAGAAAAGGAAAGCCGAAGGCTTGCCCTATCTCCAGCCGCTGTATACGGAACAAGATGCGGCGCGCGCCATGGATCATTTTGTGAGTGTTGAATACGACAATTGGTTCACCATCGACGAGAACGTACAGGTGATGTATACCGATGCCGGCCATATCATCGGGAGCGCTGCCGTACACCTGAAGATAAATGAAGATGGAAAAGAGACGAGGCTGACCTTCAGCGGTGACGTAGGCCGCTACCGGGATGTCATTCTGCGCTCGCCGGAACAATTTCCCCAGGCCGATTACATCCTGATAGAGTCCACCTATGGTAACAGCCTGCACGACCCCGCCGATACCACCCCGGATATGTTACTGCAATGGATAGAGAATGCCTGTCTTCGGAAAATGGGTAAACTCATCATCCCGGCCTTTAGCGTCGGTCGTACACAGGAAATACTTTTTGCGCTGAATACATTGGAAGAGGAACGTCGTTTACCCGATCTCGACTACTATGTAGACAGCCCCCTCAGCGTAAAGGCCACCGAGATAGTCAAGAACTATCCCCAGTACTTCAATAAGACGATCCAGAAGATCCTGGAGACGGACAACGATCCCTTCTCCTTCAAAGGTCTCAAATACATCAAGAGCGTTGAGGAATCCAAACTCCTTAATTATCATGACAGACCCTGCGTCATCATTTCCGCCAGCGGCATGGCCGATGCCGGACGCGTCAAGCACCATATCAGCAACAACATCGAGAACAGCCGCAACACCATCCTGCTGGTAGGCTACTGCGAACCCCATTCTCTCGGCGGCCGCCTCATGGCCGGCGCCAAAGAAGTCCACATCTTCGGCATCCTCCACGAAGTCCACGCCGAAATAGGCAGCATCCGCAGCATGAGCGCCCACGGCGACTTTGAGGACCTCAGCCAGTTCCTCTCCTGCCAGGACCCCCGGCAGGTAAAAGGCCTCTTCATCGTCCACGGCGAATACGACGTACAACAGGCGTTCAAAGAACGCCTCCTCAAAAAAGGATTTTCCGACATCGAGATCCCCGAACTGCACTTCGAACGCGGCCTATCCTAATAACATCCACCCCAAACATCCCCCCTTCCCCACCTCACCTCATTTGTGCCCCTCCCCAACACCCGCCCTACGACGAGCCAAGGCCTGCGTGGCCTAACCCAAAAGCCGCCTTGCATGGTTAGTCTCACGCATCTCCCTCTAAAACCAAGATAATGCACAGCGGCGTTGGGTCTTAGGCCCATCAGGCCGCAGCCCCACCCAACACCCCACCAACCCTCAACCCACCAGGCCACAGCAACAACCCCAACAAAAAAATAACAAAAGTTAATTCCTGCACATAATCTGTTAATATCCGCTATCAATAAACGTTATTTTGACATTAATTTAGCGTCAACGATATAACACATACCACCAGACGCGCGTCGTCCTAACGACGCGAGAGATGCACGATTGCTCAGCCACGGTTAAGTAATATAACTGGCTGAACGGATATGTTTTTTTGCGCATAGCATTTTCTTAGCTAACCATAAAACTTAACGTTTATGAAAAGACTGCTCTTCCTATTCCTCCCGGCGATAGCCGGGCTCCTCCTGTCAAACTCAGCGCTCGCGTCGCCTCCGATACACATCCAGGGCCTCATCCGGGACTTTCAAACCCACCAGCCGCTGGCAGGCGTATCTGTTAAGGCAAAAGGCAGTTCCGCAGGCACCTCTACCGATGTCGACGGGAAATTCTCACTCGAACTATCCGGCAACGAAAAGACCATCATCGTCTCTATCGTTGGCTACCAGTCGATGGAACTTCCATTGTCAGGCCGCACCAGCTTTTCCATCGACCTCAAGGCCGTTGCCAGTGACCTCAATGAAGTCGTCGTAGTAGGTTATGGCACACAACGGAAAGGGGATGTGACCAGCGCCATCGCAGGGGTAAGATCCGAGAACTTTGTAAAAGGCGCCGTACGGGACGCCGCACAGTTGATACAGGGAAAAGTAGCAGGCCTCACCGTCTCTACTTCTTCCGGCGACCCCACCGCAGGCACCCAGATCCAGCTCCGCGGTATCACTACGCTAAAAGCTTCCACCGAGCCATTGGTACTCATCGACGGCATCCCCGGCAACCTGAACTCCGTGGCGCCGGAAGACATCGAAGCCATCGACGTATTGAAAGACGGCTCCGCCGCTGCCATCTACGGCACCAGGGGCACCAACGGCGTCATCCTGATCACTACGAAAAAATTACACGGTGAATCCAAGGCGACAGTGGAATATAACGGCTACGCCAGCGTGCAGACCATCGCCAAACGCCCGGATTTTCTCACCGCCGCCGACTACCGCAAATACATCGCGCAAGGCGTAGGCTTCCATGACTACGGCACTTCGACGGACTGGTTTAAAGCCGTCACCCGCACTCCCTATAGCCAGACGCATAATTTAAGTCTGCAGGGTGGTAACAGGCAAACCAATTATACCGCCTCGGTCAACTATCGCAACTGGGATGGATTATTCCTGCGCTCGGATAACCGCCAGGTCACCGGCCGCGTCGATATCAACCATTCCATGTTCGACGGAAAGGTGAAATTCAATCTCGGCGCCATTAGCCGCACCCGGACCTACTGGTCTGGAGGGGACGGCAGCAGTTTTAACGGATATGTCTATCGCCAGACCGTCATTCGTAATCCCACCGATAGCATAAAAGACTATCTGGGCAACTGGAAGGAACAGAACGTCTACTTCTATGACAACCCTGTGGCATATATTATGGAGACCAACGGGCAGAACCGCGAAAAAGAGAACCGTTTGAACGGTAGTATCACAGTGACTCCCCTGGATGGACTACACGTCAAATTATTACTTTCCACTGTCAGAACCGACCAGCAACGCGGCTACTCCGAGACAAAAAAACACGTCTCCACTGTTAAGAACGGGAAGAACGGTTATGCCTCCCTCGGAGAAAACAACGGCACCGACAATCTCCTGGAATTGACCACGGATTATTCGAAGACCTTTGGCGAACACAAGATAACCGCCCTCGCCGGTTACAGCTACCAGGACTCCAAGACGGAAGACTTCTACATGCAGAACTGGGATTTCCCTACTGATAATTATTCGTACAACAGAATGCAGAGCGGTAACGCACTCGGCCGTGGAGAAGCCGTCATGAACAGTTCGGCCAGCTCTTACAAACTCGTAGGCTTCTTCGGCCGCCTCACCTATAGCTGGAATGACAAATACCTGCTGATGGCCAGCGTCCGTCGCGAAGGTTCGTCGAGGTTCGGCGCCTCGCATAAATGGGGCACCTTCCCGGCCGTATCTGCCGGCTGGAGGATCACAAAGGAGAATTTCATGAAGGATGTCTCCTTTATCAACGACCTCAAACTCAGGGCTGGTTATGGTGTTACCGGCACCGCACCGGACGTATCCTATCTTTCTCTCACCAGCCTCAACTACGGCGACCGCTTCCTTTATAATGGCAACTGGATACAATCTCTTGCTCCTGTTCGTAATCCCAATCCCGATCTTAGATGGGAACGCAAAGGAGAATACAATATAGGCCTGGACTTCTCGATGATGAACAACAGGATCAACGGTTCTATCGATCTTTATAAAAGACAGACGAAGGACATGTTATGGGATTATGGCGTTCCCGTCCCCCCCTACCTTTATAATACCATCACGGCTAATGTAGGCACTACGGAAAATAAAGGAGCGGAAGTATTGGTCAACTTCTCCGCCATCCAGAAAAAAGACTTCCAATGGACAACAGGCGCCAACTTCTCCACCAATACTAACAAACTGGTTTCCCTCTCCAACGACCTGTTCCAGACCACCGTTAACTATATCGATGCCGGTTATACCGGAGAACCCATCCAGGAAGGCACACATCGTCTCTATGTAGGCGGCCCAGTAGGTGACTTCTATGGATATAAATCCATCGATATCGATGCCAACGGCAAATGGATCATAGAAGGTGCCGACGGAAAACCCAAGGCGATGGCCGATCACCAGATCGAAGACAAAAAGATACTCGGCAACGGTCTACCGAAATACTATCTCGGCTGGAACAACACCTTCCGGTATAAGAACTTCGACCTCAGCGTCCTGGTTAGAGGAGCCTTCAAGTTCCAGATACTCAATTTCCAGCGGATGTTCTACTCGGATCCCAAAGTCACCCAGTATAATATGCTCAGATCCGCATTTGATAAAGTATACGGGAAAGCCTTACTGACCGACGATCTGGCCTACGTCAGCTATTATATCGAAAATGGCGATTATGTGAAAATCGATAATGTCACGCTGGGATATAGCCTGCCTGTAAAGAATAAATACATCCGGTCTGTGCACCTCTACGCATCCGGCTTGAACCTTCTGACGATCACCGGCTACAAAGGCATTGATCCGGAGGTCACAAGGACGGGCAACACCACCGATCTGCGTCTTGCCCCCGGCGATGACCAACGGGACAAATACCCGACGACACGCACATTTACGCTGGGCGCAAACATCTCTTTCTAACGGTACGGTAAATCTGAAAATACATGAAACACAAATTTCCCATATTAACAATAGCTTCTACCCTGGCAGCCACGTTGATCCTCAATGGCTGTACCAAACTGGATGAGACGGTCTATTCCGAAGTCATCGCAGATAATTTCAAACCCACCGCGAGTGATGTCCCTTCGATCATCGCGCCCGTATACACCAATCTCAGGCCACAGACTGCAGGCTGGCAGGGCTGGTTCGACGTGGAAGAGGAAAGTGCTGACGCGATCGTAACGCCCGTCCGGCCCAACGGATGGTATGACGGCGGCACCTATCAGCGGATGCACCGCCATACCTGGACTCCAACGGAAGGACAACCCAGCGGTTTATGGTTCAACTGTTTCACCGGCATTAATACTGCCAATCGGGTGATCTACCAGATCTCCTCCGGCGAAATACCCATCACTACGGGAAAGGACAATGTCCTCGCCGAATTGAAAGCAGCCCGCGCCTTCTATTATTATCTGCTTTGCGACAATCACGGCAATGTTCCCATCGTCACGGATTTTAAGGCTACGGGTCTGCCCAAACAGAACACCCGGCAGGAAGTCTATGATTTTGTCATTAAGGAACTCAACGACGCGCTGCCCCTCCTTTCTGAAAATGTCGACAAGTCCACCTATGGCCGGTTCAACAAATGGGCGGCCAAAGCCATACTGGCAAAAATGTACCTCAATGCCGGCGTTTATACAGGCACGCCGCAATGGGATAAATGTATCCAGCAATGCGACGACATCATCAACCAGGCCACGACAAAAGGGTCCTATTTGCTTGAACCCCGGTATAGGGATATCTTCAAGACGGATAATGAAAATTCAAAAGAACTCATCTTCACCGTTCCCTATGATGAAACATTCGGTACCGAGTTCCAGATCCATATGAAAACGCTCGATCCGCTGATGCAACAGGTATTCCCCATGCAGGTACAACCCTGGGGCGGCGATTGCGCGGTACCCCAGTTCATCGATACTTATGACGCAGACGACTCCCGGCTGAAAGACACCTGGATACAGGGCCCTCAATACAGCGCCACTACGGGCGCCCTGGTCATCACCTTTACAAAAAGCGTCAATAGCATCGAAAAGACTCAGTCCAACGAAGGCTACCGCATCGGCAAATACGAGATCAAGCCCAACGCCAAATCCGGCCTGAGCAACGACTTTCCCATCTTTCGCTACGCGGACATCCTGATGATGAAGGCAGAATGCCTGTTGAGAACGGGCCATCCCGATGACGCCGCAGTCCTGGTCACCCAGGTAAGACAACGGGATTTTACGGCCAATCCCACAAAGGCTACCGTCACCGGCGCTGACCTGGTAAAAGGCAGCGTCTATAACTATGGTTACTGGGACAATGGGGCCATCACCGAACCACAGGGCGGCTCCGACATCACATACGGCCGTTTCCTCGATGAACTGGGCTGGGAGTTTGCCGCAGAAGGCCACCGGCGCAGCGACATCATCCGTTTCGGCGTATATACGTCCAAAATGTGGTTCCAGCATAGAAGCTCCAGCCAGGACAAAACGCTGTTCCCGATCCCGGCGGACGAACTGAACAAAAACCCCAATCTGCATCAGAATAAGGGCTACTAACAGACC
>Ga0105237_10000163_pt1 | contig 94679 bp, 90 predicted proteins | sample KBSC24metaG_FD_81520 | JGI IMG/M metagenome (GOLD analysis project Ga0105237, IMG submission 81520) | Corn rhizosphere microbial communities from Kellogg Biological Station, Michigan, USA - KBS C2-4 metaG | ecosystem: Host-associated > Plants > Roots > Rhizosphere > Soil | place: Michigan, USA...
CGTGTTCGCGCAGCGCGGCGACTGGCGGAAGGTGCGTTTCGCGCAGCGCGTAGAACGCGCCGGGCAGCAGCACGGCCACGGTGCCGGCCTCGGCCATCGACGCGATGCCGGCGTTGCCCAGATGTTCCAGGTGATCGGCGGAGAGGCCGTGGAAGCCGGCCACCAGCGCGGCGCCGCCCTGGTCGCTGAGCTGCTCGGCGTGCAGCTTCACCGGCAGGCCGAACTGCGTCGCGCGCTCGAACAGGCGGCGCGTCTCGGCGGGCGTGAAGGCGATGCGCTCGCAGAATGCATCCACCGCATCGACCAGCCCTTCGCCGGCCAGCGCGGGCAGCATCGTGTCGCAGACCAGGGCCACGTAGTCGTCGCGGCGATCCCTGTATTCGGGCGGCAGCGCGTGCAGGCCGAGGAAACTGGTGCGCACGGTGATGCCGAGTTCCGCGCCGATGCGCCGCGCCACGCGCAGCATGCGCCGTTCGGCATCGAGTTCCAGCCCGTAGCCGGACTTGATCTCCAGCGTGGTGACGCCGTCGGCGAGCAGCGCGCGGGCGCGTGGCAGTGATTGCGCGAACAGCGTGTCCTCGTCCGCTGCGCGGGTGGCGCGCACGCTGGAGACGATGCCGCCGCCGGCGCGCGCGATCTCCTCGTAGCTGGCGCCGTTGAGGCGCATATCGAATTCATTGGCGCGGTTGCCGCCGAACACCAGATGGGTGTGGCAGTCGACCAGGCCCGGTGTGAGCAGCGCACCGCCCAGGTCTTCCGTGTGCGTGGCAGTGGCGCCGTCCGGCAATTCGCGCATCGCCCCGACCCATGCGATGCGACCGTCGGCGCAGGCCAGCGCGCCATCCTCGATCAGGCCGAACGGCGTGTCGCCGGCAAACGTGGCGAGCGTGGCGTGGGTGAACAGGCGATCCCAGCGGATGGCGGACATGGGCGGCTCCGTGCGGCGAGGCGCCGATTATCGCAGAGCCGTCAACGCGGTTTCGGCAGCCAGCGCATCTCGTACAGGTCGAAGCGGCGATCCTTGATGTTCTGCACCGCGCCGGCGTTGCGCGCGCGGGCCAGGCTTTCCAGGCTGAGGTCGGCGAACAGCACGGTTTCGCTGTTCGGGGTGGAGTCGGCGGCGATGCCGTCGCGCGCGAACGGGAAGTCGCTGGGCGTGAGGATGCAGCTCTGGCCGTACTGGATGTCGAAGTTGTTGACGCCTGGCAGGTTGCCCACGTTGCCGGAGAGCACCACGTAGCACTGGTTCTCCACCGCGCGCGCCTGCGAGCAGTAGCGCACGCGCAGGTAGCCTTCGCGCACGTCGGTGCAGAACGGCACGAACAGGATCAGCGCGCCCTGGTCCACCAGGTGGCGCGCCACCTCGGGGAATTCGCTGTCGTAGCAGATCATCACGCCGACCGGGCCGCAGTCGGTCTGCACCGTGGCCGCGCTCTCGCCGCCGGTGATCTTCCAGGTGATGCGTTCGCTGGGCGTGGGGTGCAGCTTCTCGCGCTCGTGGATCGAGCCGTCGCGCAGGCATACGTAGCAGACGTTGTGGATGTCGCCGTTGGCCTGCTCGGTGGGGTGGGTGCCGGCGACGATGTTGATGTTGTAGTGCACTGCCAGCCGGCCGAACAGCTCCTTCACCTGCGGCGTGTACTGGCTGAGCTTGCGGATCGTGTCGGTGGCCGGCAGTTCGGTGTTCTCGATCGACAGCAGCTGCAGCGTGATCAGCTCGGGGAACACCACGAAATCCGCGCTGTAGTCGGCGGCGATATCGGTGAAGTACTCGACCTGGGTGGCGAATTCCTCGAACGAGGCGATGCGCCGCTGCAGGTATTGCACGCTGGCCACGCGCACCTTGTCCGGCAGCTGGCGCGGCGAGGGGATCGAGGGGATGTCGGGCTGGTCGAGCAGCAGCGGATTGCGCCACACCAGGTGCACGGCCCAGCCCAGCGATTCGTGGTCCGAGGGCACGTAGTCGCGCAGCAGGCCGATGATCTCGAAGTCGTTCGCGAGCTGGAAGCTCAGCGTGAGGTCGCGGCGCCGGCCTTCCAGCACCGCCTGCACGTAGGCCTCGGCGCTGCCGTAGCGCTGCAGGTTGCGCGCGAGCCCCGGGATGCGCCCGCCGAACACGATGCCGCGCAACTTGAGATCCATGCACAGCCGCTTGCGCGCCTGGTACAGGCGCTGGCCGATGCGCATGCGACGGTAGTCCGGATGCACCACCACTTCCATGCCGTACAGCCAGTCGCCATCCGGCTTGTGGCGCGAGGCCATGCCGCCGCCGGTGATCTGCATCCAGGTATGCGGCGCCAGCGCGATGGCCTCGTCGGTGCGGAAGGTGGCGCAGTAGCCCACCACCTTGCCTTCGTACTCCACCACGAACTGGCCTTGCGGGAAGTGCGTCTGCTGGGAGCGCAGCATTTCCGCCGAATGGCCCCACTCGGGCGTGTAGACGCGTGCGGTGAGCTCGACCAGCGCCGGCACGTCGGCGGGCGTGGCCAGGCGCAGGCGCAGCTTCGGGATGCGTTCGCCGGTTTTCTTCGCCATCCGTGCATGCTGCGATGGCGGCGGTGAAGCGGATGCGAGCGTGCCGGCTACAATGCGCGGCATGAACAGGCATACAGGCATGCGCATGTGTCGCTCGCGGCAGGTGAATCGATGAACGGCTGGAAGGGACGAATCGACCTGCCGGAGGGCCCCGCCACCCGACGCTGGCACCAGTGGGTGCGCGAGCCCGTGGCCGGTGCCGCGCCCGGCGTGGCGGTGCTGGGTTTCGCCAGCGACGAAGGCGTGCGTCGCAATGGCGGCCGGGTGGGCGCGGCCGAAGGCCCCGCCGAGTTGCGCGCGATGCTCTCCAGCCTGCCGGTGCTCGACGACACGCCGCTGTACGACGCGGGCACCGTGGACGTGGTCGACGGCGATCTCGAAGGCGCGCAGCAACGCTACGCCGCAAAGCTCGCCGCGCTGCTGGACGCCGGCCATCTGCCGGTGGGCCTGGGCGGCGGACACGAGATCGCGTTCGGCACCTATCAGGGCCTGGCACTGCATCTCGGCGAGCGGCGCCCGCGCGTGGCTATCGTCAACATCGACGCGCATTTCGACCTGCGCCGACAGGATCGCGGCAGCTCCGGCACGCCGTTCCTGCAGGCGATCGAGCACGCGGCCGCGCTGGGCCTGCCGCTGGACTACTGCGTCTACGGCATCAGCGCCTCGGCGAATACGCGCATGCTGTTCGACACCGCCGACGAACGGGGCGTGCACTACGTGCGCGACGACGAACTGGGCCTGCTCGACCTGCCCGCGCGCATCGCGGAGCTGCAAGCGAAGCTGGCGAACGTCGACGTGATCTACCAGACGATCTGCCTCGACGCGCTGCCGCACGCGATGGCGCCCGGCGTCAGCGCGCCCAGCGCGCGCGGCGTGCCGCTGGAGGTGGTCGAGCCGCTGCTCGACGCGATCGCCGCCACCGGCAAGGTCAAGGTGCTGGACGTGGCCGAGCTGTCGCCGCCGCACGATCGCGACCACGTCACCGCGCGGGTCGCCGCGCGGCTGATCCATCGCGTCGCGCACGCGGTCGCAAGTGCCGCAAGAAGCTGAGTCTGCCGCGCGTCAGGTGGATGAGGGCCGGCTGAATTCCGCGCGGAAAGCGCCGCGACGACCGTCATCGCGGCGTGGGGCAGGGCGTTTCCAGCAGCACATCCCCCGTGAGGAGTGTGCCATGCGTCGTTTCCTGTCCACCTGCCTGATCGCCGCCGCCTTGATCGGCGGCAGCTGCGCGCTCACCGGATGCGTGGTGGTGGCGCCGCGTCCCGTCCACGTGTGGGTGCCGGGCTACTGGGGCGGCGGCCATGTCTGGGTCGGCGGCCACTGGCGTTACCGCTGAGGCTGGCGCCGGCGGTTTGGTGCGAGAGAAAAAAGCCGCGCCGGCGTTGGCCGGCGCGGCTGCCTGCTGCGCAGCGGGAGGAGGTGCCGCGCAGCGGGTCCTTACTGGCCGCTCGACGATCCGCCGGCCGGGTGCTGGGCCTTGAACTGCTGCCACTGCTGCTTGCGGGCTTGCTGCTGCGCCTTCATCGAAGCCAGCTGCGACTGCTGCGCCGGAGTCAGCACGTTGTAGACCTGTGCGCGGACGTTGGCCTGCTGCTGCACGCGGGCGGTGGCGGCGGCACCTTCGGCCTGGGCCAGCGAAGCCGTGGCGGCCTGGTAGCCGGGGTCGGTCGGGCTCATCGCCTCGAACGCCTGCCGCTGCTGGCGCAGCGCCTGCCGCTGGCTCTTGTTCTGCTCGAAGCTGCTCTGCATGATCTGCTTGATGCTGGCCTGCTGGGCGTCACTGAGGTTGAGCTTGTGCAGCGCCATCATGCCGTGCCGCCCGCCGTGGTGGCCCCAGTCGCCGTGCGGGCCGGACTGCGCCGCGACCGCGAAGCTGCCGAGGGCCAGCGCCGAGCTCAGGGCCAGGCCGAGAATGAGGTTCTTGCGCATGGTTGTCGCCTCTGTCGTTGGGGAGGAGTGGAACGTGTGGCTATTGGACGACATCCGCGTGTGTATCTCCTTTGCGGGAGCGTAAAGATGGGTAAAGTGCCTGGGCGCCCACGCTGCCGTTTCGCTTGAATGGGCCACCGAACCCGTGAGCCGCCATGCCCAGAATCCTGATTGCCGACGACGATCGCGCGCTGTGCGGCCTGCTGGCCGAATACCTGCAGCGCGAGGGCTTTGCCGTGGATCTCGCCCATGACGGCGAGGCGGCGCTGGCGCGGCTGCACAACGCGGCGCAGCGGCCCGACCTGCTGATCCTCGACGTGATGATGCCGGGCCGCGACGGCCTGGAGACGCTGCGCGAGCTGCGCATGAAGTACCGCCTGCCGGTGATCATGCTGTCTGCGCGTGGCGAGCCGGTGGACCGGGTGGTGGGGCTGGAGCTGGGCGCGGACGACTACCTCGCCAAGCCCTGCCTGCCACGCGAACTGCTGGCGCGCATCCGCGCGCAGCTGCGGCGCAACACGCCGGTCGCCACTGCCGCCGAGCTGCAACTCGGCGTGCTGCGGCTGCTGCCCGGCGAGCGCCGCGCCCTGGTCGGGGCACAGGAGCTGTCGCTCACCGGCGCCGAATTCCAGTTGCTGCTGGCGCTGGCGCAGCGCGCGGGCGAATTGGTGGACAAGGCGGCCTTGACGCGCCTCGCGCTGGGGCGCGAGCTGGAGCGCTACGACCGCAGCATCGACGTGCACGTGAGCCGGCTGCGCCACAAGCTGGCCGAGGCCTCGACGCAGGCGCCGCGCATCGACGCGGTGCGCGGTGCCGGCTACGTGCTGGTGGCGGGCGCGCCATGAATCCGTTCAAGAGCTCGCTGTACTGGCGCCTGCTGCTGTGGTTCTGCGCGGTGAACCTGCTGGTGCTGGTGCTGGGCGGCTTCCTCACCCGGCGCTTCATCGAATACCGCACCGAGGTGGAGATCGACTGGAGCGCGCTGGCGCAGTCGGCCGACCAGGCCTGGCAGCAGGGCGGCGCGCCGGCGCTGTCCGCATGGGCCGCGCGACAGCGCCACGAGGGCGTCGAGGCCACGCTGTTCCAGGATGGCCGGCCGCTGGCGCCGATTCGCCTGCCGCAGTCGGTCTGGCATGCGCTGCCTGGGATGCTGGCCGCCGACCGCGTGCTGGTGCTGCGGCCGTGGCGGGGCCTGTACGCCTACGTGGCGGTGCAGCCGGTCAGCGGCGCCGACGGCCAGTTGCGCCAGCTGGTCGCGATGAGCCGCTCGCACACGCGGCTGCGCCCGCAGACGCGCGAGCAGATCCTGTTCGGCGTGCAGCTCGCGCTGTCGCTGCTGTTCATCGGCCTGGTCGGCTGGTGGGTGGCGCGCAGCGTGGCCAAGCCGGTGCAGGCGCTGCGCGGTGCCACGCGGCGCATGGCCGCCGGCGAGCTGTCGGCGCGCGTGGATCATCCCGGCGGCGCCTCGCGCGACGAACTGGCGCAACTCGCCGGCGATTTCGACGCGATGGCCGAACGCATCGAGGCGCTGGTGACGCACGACCGTCGCGTGCTGCAGGATCTCTCGCACGAGCTGCGCTCGCCGCTGGCGCGGCTGCAGCTGATCCTGGACCTCGCCCAGCGCAGCGACGATCCCGCACGGGCAGCGGCGTACTTCGCGCAGGCCGAACAGGAGATCGCCCGGCTCGACCGCATGACCGGCGACATGCTCGCGCTGTCGCGCATGGAAGGCGGCCTGCCGGGCATGGAGCGCGAGCGGCTGGACTTCGCCGAACTCGCGCAGGAGGGCTTGCAGCAAGCAGTGCTGGAAGCGGGCGCACGCCACATCCGCCTGCAATGGCAACCTGCCGACGGGCCGGTCGAAGTGGTGGGCAGCCCCGTGCTGCTGGAGCGCGCGCTCGGCAACCTGATCGCCAACGCCATCAAGTACAGCCCGGAAGGCGGCGACGTGGAACTGTCGTTGCGCGTCATCGACAGACAGGCCGAATGCCTGGTGCGCGACCACGGCCCCGGTGTGCCCGAAGCCGAACTGGACTCGCTGTTCCGACCGTTCTTCCGCGGCAGCAACGCTGCGCGCGCCGATGGTCATGGCCTGGGTCTGGCCATCGCGCAGCGCGTGGCGAAGGCGCACGGCGGCGAGATCCTCGCACGCAACGGCGAGGGCGGCGGGCTGGAGGTGCGGTTGAGGTTGCCGCTGGCTGACGGCTGAGAAGCGAAGCAAACCCTCGAGCAAAGCGGAATCGCCAGGCAAGACTTGCTCCGGCATGCACATGGTCAGGTACGGACATGGATCGGTCGGTCGAATGCGCAGTGTGCCCATCATTCCAGCGTCAGTGGCATTTGTGTCCGGCTGTACTTCGCAGGTCGCGCGTCGTCCGTATCCATGCCGAGGCGGCGTCATGGATGGCACGGGTCTCGAAAAATCCTGAGGCTGCGTTGCGCCGCGAATAAACACTGGCGAAACGGGCGCGCGCATCGCGCAACCTCGGCACGATGCGCGCGGTCTCTGGTGTCTGCTGCCCGCATCCGATTGCCTGAGCGAGGAGACGAAACATGAAGCTGGCTGCGCCCGAAGCGGGGGAATCGTCCGATTCGCCGCCGAAGCTCACGCCGTCATTGCGCGTCATCGGCGGGGCGCAGCGGCACCGTCAGCTTTTCGCGCGTGAACCGGAATGGCAATTCAGCCTGATGCTGGTGCTGGAGGTGATCTTCGTGTTCGGCGCCATGCCGATGCTGAGCGCCAGCAAGGCTGATCGCGGCATCCTGATGCTGCTCCAGCTCATCCTGGCCGGCACTGCCATTGCGTTGCTCGCCAAATCGACCTGGCTGCGCCTGGCGCTGACGATCAGCTTCGGGTTGTCCCTGATCGTGCGGGTCGGCCATGGCCTGATGCCGCAGACGCTGACCATTTCCACGATTTTCGCGTACAACCTCCTGGTGACCAATGCGATGTCGCGGGCCGTGTTCGGCGCGGGACCAGTGACCTATCACCGGATCGCCGGGGCTGTCTTCATCTATCTCAACATCGCCTTGCTGTTTGCCCTGGCCTATGACGAGCTCACGCGTGCGCTGCCGGATGCGTTGTCCGGCCTGTCCGATGCGATGCGCGGCTATCCTTCGGAAATGATCCACTTCAGCTTCACCACGTTGACCGGGATCGGCGATGGTCCCGTCCTGCCGCACTCGCCGTTGGCTCGAAGCCTGGCCGATCTCGAAACGGTTGTCGGGCATTTGTTTCCAGCCATCTTGCTGGCTCGCCTGGTCGGGTTGCATGTTTCGGAGGCGCGCTGATGGCTTCGATCCCGTGTATTGCAAGTGTCCGATCCAGTGCAACCCTCTCCCGCAACGTGTGTAGGGGCTGCGCCTGGCGCGGGAGACGTGACGACTCCAGATCGGCAATGCCTGGAGGCGCATCGGCTTGATCGCCATGCCATGGAGGCAGACCATGGCCGCGATCACCCAATGGTTTCTCGACAGTCTGCAAACAGGAGTGCCGACCCGCCGATGCGCCGCAACGCTCTCGCCGCCGTGGGACTGGCGCTGTGCGCGGCGCTGTTCTTCACGATGACCTACGTGCTCAACCGCAGCCTGGTGACCGGCGGCGGGCATTGGGCGTGGGCGGTGATCCTGCGTTATCTCATCACCTTGCCGCTGCTGGCGCTGGCCTTGCCGTGGCGCGGCGGGCTGGGCGAACTGCCGCGCGAACTGCGCGCCCACCCGCGCGTCTGGCTGACCTGGAGCAGCGTGGGTTTCGTGCTGTTCGGTGTGCCGCTGACCTGGGCTGCGGGCAGCGGGCCGGCGTGGCTGGTGGCGGGCAGTTTCCAGACCACGGTGCTGGCCGGGCCGCTGCTGGCGCCGCTGATCTACCGCGACGCGCGCCGGCGGCTGGCCTGGCCCACGCTGGCGATCGGCGCGTTGATCGTGGCCGGTGTGTTCGCGCTGCAATGGGGGCATGCCCGTGGCCGCCTGAGCGCGAGCGACTGGCTCGCGGCGGGCGCGGTGGTGCTGGCCGCGTTCGCGTATCCGCTGGGCAACCGCATGCTGTTGCTGCACCTGGAAACCAGCGCGCAACGGGTGAACGCGTTGCAACGCGTGTTCGGCATGACGCTGTGCAGCTGGCCGCTGTGGCTGCTGCTCGCCGTGGTCGCCCTGTGCACCGTGGGCCTGCCGAGTTGGCGCGAAGTGCTGCTCGCCGGTGGCGTGGCGCTGTCCTCGGGCGTGATCGCCACCGTGCTGTTCTTCGCCGCCACCGACCGGGTGCGCACCCAACCCACCGCACTGGCCGCGGTGGAGGCGATGCAGGCGGCCGAGCTGCTGTTCACCACGGCGCTGGGCGCGGCCCTGCTCGGCGAGGCGTGGCCGCACGGTTGGGCGGCGCTGGGTGCGCTGGCGATCGTGGTCGGCATCGCACTGTTCGGCTGGGTCAGCGGGCGCGAGGCAGCTGGCGACGAGGCGGCCACGCGTGCGCTGCGCAGCGATCGCAGTGCCTGATGATCCTTCGATTTATTGCGTATTAAATCGTTTGCTTGCGAAAAATCGGCCGGCAGGTTACATATCGGACTTCGATTGCCGACCAAGGGGAACCGCCATGCGCCATCCACGAGCCCAGCGCCATCCGGCAGCACTCGGCCTGCTGGCCTGCGGCCTGCTTGCCGGCGGCACCGGCGCCGCCGTGGCGCAGACGCAGACGCTGGCCGATGGCGTGCAGTTGCGCTGGAACGCCGAGCAGTACGGCAACCACCGTTACACCGTCGCCGTGGACAAGGCTGCGGCGGCGGTGCAGGTGACGATTCCCTGGCATCGGCGCGATCGCCATCCCGGGAATGTCGCCACCATCGTGGTGGGCCCGGACGGGCAGGTGGTGGCCAACGTGCTGCGCGAGCGCATCGACCAGGCCGAGGGCGTGCTGGCGTTCGAGGCGAAGCAGGCCGGCATCTATGCGGTCTACTACCAGCCCTACATCGGCAGCGGTCGCTCGAACTATCCCACGGTGACCTACCGCACGCCGACGGATACCGCCGCCGCCGCATGGCTGAAGAAGAACGGACTCGGCGACCCGCGCCACGTGGCGAAGCTGCCGCAGGCGCGCGTGATCGGCTACGAGGCGGTGGACGATTTCGACGCCTATACCGACATGGAGCGCACCGCGACGCCGGACGAACTGCAGCATCTGCTGGCGGCGAATCCGGGCCAGCCGTGGCTGCTGTTCCCGGAAACGCGCGAACACCCGATCCGCATGTTCACCCAGATCCCCGGTCGCTGGGCCGAGCACGGCGAGGGCGGCACGCTGACTGACCACGCGCTGCGCGGCGAATACCTCAGTTTCCAAGTGGGCCTGTGGACGGCGCGCGGCGCAGCGCAGGACGTGCACGTGAGCTTCGGCGACCTGCACGGGCCGGATGGCGCGACGATCCCGGCGGCCCGGCTCACCTGCTTCAACCTCGGCGGCATCGACTACGCGGGCAAGCCGTTCGCCAATCGCCTCGACGTGGTGCAGGGTCGCGTGCAAGCGCTGTGGATGGGGCTGGATGTTCCGGCGAACGCGAAGCCCGGCACCTACCACGGCACGCTGACGGTCGGCGCGGACGGTGCATCGCCGCGGCAGGTTCCGCTGGCGATCACCGTGGACGCGGGCGCGGCGGTGGCGCACGGCGACGACGATCCGTCCAAGCTCACGCGCCTGCGCTGGCTCAACTCCACGCTGGCGCAGAACGACGATCTGGTGAAGCCGTTCACCGCGGTGACGGTGCATGGCACGAAGCTCGGCATCCTCGGCCGCACGGTCACGCTGGCGCCCAGCGGCCTGCCTGCGCAGATCGACAGCTTCTTCGACGAGCGCATGACCGGTCTTGCCAAGACGCCGCGTGCGCTGCTGTCCGCGCCGATGCAGTTGCTGGTGCAGGACGCCGGCGGTGCACATGCCTTGCACGCCGCGGGTTCGCCGAACGTGCAGATCGACGGCCCCGGCAAGGTGCACTGGCAGATGGCGGGGCAGGCCGGCCCGCTGAAGAGCGAGCTGACGGCGAGCCTGGAGATGGACGGCACGCTCAGCTACACGATCGCGCTCACCGCAACGCAGGCGGTAAAACTTGACGACATCCGGCTGGAGATACCGCTCGCGAACGACGTGGCGCAGTACGAGCTGGGCCTGGGCCGCACCGGTTCCGCCACGCCGGACAGCTTCGCCTGGAAATGGAACGTGCAGAACAACCAGGACGGCGCGTGGATCGGCGCGGTGAACGCGGGCCTGGAATTCCACCTGCGCGACGAGCATTACCGTCGCCCGCTCAACACGAACTTCTACCACGACCAGCCGCTGCTGATGCCGACCTCGTGGGACAACGCGGGCGCCGGCGGCATCACGCTGAAGCGCGACGGCGCGCGCTATCTGGTCAAGGCCTTCAGCGGCCCGCGCACGATGGCGGCGGGGCAGACGCTGCACTACAACCTCGTGTTGCGCGTGACGCCGTTCAAGACGATCAAGCCGGCGCAGCATTTCGCCGAGCGCTATTTCCACAAGTACGCGGATCTCGCCGCGATCAAGGCCGACGGCGCGAACGTGGTGAACATCCACCACGCCACGCCGATCAACCCGTGGATCAATTACCCGTTCCTCGAACCGAAGAAGATGAAGGCCTACATCGACCAGGCGCACGCGCTGGGCATGCAGGTGAAGATCTACGACACCGTGCGCGAGCTGTCCGACCGCGCGCCCGAGCTGCCGATGCTGGAAAGCCTCACCGGTTGCCGCATCGGCAGCGACGGCCAGGCGGCGTCGGGGCCGTGCAGCGAAGTCATCAGCCGCGGCAAGGGCGGCGGCTTCTCCTGGCTGCAGGAACATCTGGATGGCGACTACATCGCGGCCTGGCACGTGCCGGAGAACCGCGACGCGGCGGTGATCGACGCCGGCCAGAGCCGCTGGCACAACTATTACGTCGAAGGGCTGGACTGGCTGGCCCGCAACATGGGCATCGACGGCCTGTACCTGGACGACGTGGCCTACGACCGCACCACCATGAAGCGCGTGCGCAAGGTGCTGGACGCGCATCGCCCACATCCGCTGATCGACCTGCATTCGGCCAGCCAGTACAACCCGCGCGACGGCTACATCAACAGCGCGCTGCTCTACATGGGCCTGTTCCCGTACATCGATCGGCTGTGGTTCGGCGAGGAATTCGACTACGAGCACACCTCGCCCGCGTACTGGCTCACCGAGATGTCCGGCATTCCCTATGGACTCATGGGCGAGATGCTGCAGAACGACGGCAACCCGTGGCGCGGCATGCTGTTCGGCATGACCAGCCGGCTGGGCTGGTCCAAGGGCAGTGACCCGCGTCCGCTGTGGAAGCTGTGGGATGCGTTCGGCATCGAGCAGGCCGAGATGATCGGCTGGTGGGTGCACGACACGCCGGTGAAGACCGACAACCCGGATGTGCTCGCCACCAACTACGTGCGCAAGGGCGACAAGACCCTGGTGGCGCTGGCCTCGTGGGCGCCGGCCACGGTGAAGGTGAAGCTCGCGATCGACTGGAAGGCGCTGGGGCTGGACCCGAAGCACGCGCGCCTGGTCGCGCCCGCGGTCGAGAACTTCCAGCCCGCTGCCACGTTCCAGCCCGGCGACGCGATCCCGGTGGAGCCGGGCAAGGGCTGGCTGCTGGAACTCGAGCCGACGCACTGAGCATCGACCTTGCGTGACCTGCGAAAGCCTGTGACGACCGGCACAGGCTTTCGCGGATGCCGAAGCGTACACAGCATCCTCCCCCGACGCGTCACCGCGCCGGTTTGCGCTACCCCACGCATCGAGGACTGCCACGCATGAACCAGACCGGTCTAGCCATCCTCTGCGGCGGCCTCGTCGCCGGCACCATCGATATCGGCGCCGCGGCGCTGATCAGCCATCTCAACCCTGCCGTGATCCTGCACGCGATCGCCAGCGGCGTGCTGGGCAAGGCTTCCTTCGTGGATGGCGCTTCGGCCGCCTGGTTGGGGCTGGCCCTGCAGTGGGCGATGTCGCTGCTGATCGCCGGGATCTTCGTGACCGCCGCCACGCGCATGACCTGGCTGCGCCGCCGTTGGCTGCCGGCGGGACTGGCCTATGGCGTGGCGGTCTACGTGGTGATGAATTACGTGGTGGTGCCGCTGTCCGCCGCGCCGTTCAAGGCGCCGGCTGCGCCGATGCCCATCGTGCTGAACCTGCTGGCCATGCTGCTGTTCGGCCTGATCGTGGCGTTCTTCGCGCGGACCGTCGTAGCGCGCGCGAACTGACACAAACACCTTCCATCCTGCTCCGGAGCATCGATATGCCCGCTTCGTTCCGTTCGCCTGCCTGGCTGGCGCTGATCGCCGGCCTGGCCTTCGCCGGTGGCGCTTCCGCCGCCACGCCGCCCGTGCTGGCGGCGCCGCAGATCTTCGCGCCGGGGGTGATCTCCGGTCCCGCCAACGACGAGTCGCCCACCTTCAGCCCCGACGGCGACACCTTGCTGTTCACCCGCAGCGGCGCGGGCGGCGGCACCATCATGGAATCGCATCGCGTGGACGGGCGCTGGTCGACGCCGCGCATCGCGTCGTTCTCGGGCGCGTGGCCGGAGCTTGCGCCGCAGTTTTCGCCGGACGGCTCCTACGTGGTCTACGTCTCGATCCGCCGCACGGACAGCACGCCGGCGCAGCAGCAGGTGAACCTGTGGCGGGTCGACCGCCGCGGTTCCGGCTGGAGCGAGCCCGTGCGCCTGCCGGCTGCGGTGAACATCGGCAACGCGGTGTGGAAGGCCAGCATCGCGCAGGACGGCAGCATCTATTTCCTTTCCATCGACGCGGGCAAGGGCCAGGGCAAGCGGCTGTACGTGTCGCATGTCGCGCACGGCGCCTACCAGCCGGCACAGCCGCTGGCGTTCAGTCATTACGGCGACGACGACGTGGACCCGGAGATCGCGCCGGACGGTTCCTTCATGGTGTTCGCCAGCGATCATCGTCTGCCGGGCGACAGCAAGGATCACCTGTTCATCGTGTTCCGCGCGGGCGACGGCTGGGGCGAGCCGCAGGCGATCCGCTACGCCGGCGACGACGCGCGCGGTTTCAGCACGGACTACCTGCCGCACCTGGGGCCGGACCATCACACGCTGTATTTCACCAGCGACCGCACCGAGGCGGTGGCGCACTATCCGCACACGCCGGCGCAGGCGCGTGAATACCTGCAGCGCGTGGAGCAGTGGGACAACGGCAACTTCAACGCGTGGTCGGTCTCGCTGACGCCGCTGCTGGAGGCGCACAAGGCGACCCTGTAGGTCGGGATTCATCCCGGCCTACGCACGGTTGATCGAGTCGGGATTCATCCCGACCCGCGCACGGTTGATGGGTGTCGGGGTGCATCCCGACCCACGCGGCGCGGTTGGCCGGCGTATCCTTGCCGGCGGTTTCCCGCCACGGGTGGATGGATGAAGCAGCAAGCTGGCATGGCACCGGCAGATCTCCCGGCCGATGCGGCGTCCTACATCCACCACGGCACGCCGGCGTTTCGCCGCACCAACCTCGCGCTGTTCGCCGCGGGCCTCGCCACGTTCGGCCTGCTGTACTGCGTGCAGCCGCTGATGCCGGAGTTCAGCCGCGACTACGGCGTCAGCGAGGCGGGCGCGGCGATGTCGCTGTCGCTCACCACCGGCGTGCTGGCGTTCGCGATGCTGTTCGCGGGCGGGCTGTCCGACGCGTGGGGGCGCAAGCCGGTGATGGTGGCTTCGCTGCTCTCCTCGGCGGTGCTGGTGCTGGCCAGCGCGGCGATGCCGAGCTGGGGTTCGCTGCTGGTGGTGAGCACCCTGCTGGGGCTCACGCTGAGCGGTCTGCCCGCGGTGGCGATGACCTACCTCAGCGAGGAGATGCACGTCGATTCGATCGGCCTCGGCATGGGGCTCTACATCAGCGGCAGCGCGGTGGGCGGCATGGGCGGCCGCCTCGTCACCGGCGTGCTCACCGACTTCTTCGACTGGCGCGTGGGTGTGGCGGTGGTGGGCGTGATCGGCCTCGCCTGCGCGCTGGCGTTCTGGCGCGCGTTGCCGCCGTCGCGGCATTTCGTGCGCCAGCCGCTCTCCGCGCGCGCGCTGGCTTCGCGCTTCAGTGGCATGTTCCGCGACCGCGGCCTGCCGTGGCTGTTCGTGGAAGGCTTCCTGCTGCTGGGCGCCTTCGTCACCGTCTACAACTACCTCGGCTACCGCTTGCTGGCGCCGCCGTACAACCTCAGCCAGGCCGTGGTGGGCCTGATCTTCGGCATCTACCTGATCGGCACCTTCAGTTCGGCGTGGATGGGCCATCTCGCGGGGAAGCTGGGTCGGCGCAAAGTGCTGTGGACGGCGCTGGCGCTGATGCTGGTCGGCGTGCTGCTGACGCTCGCCGCGTCGCTGTGGCTGATCATGCTGGGCATCGTGGCGATCACGTTCGGCTTCTTCGGCGGCCATTCCATCGTCAGCAGCTGGGTGGGCCGGCGCGCCGGCGCGGCGAAGGCGCAAGCCTCGTCGATGTACCTGTTCTGCTACTACATGGGCTCCAGCGTGGCCGGCGCCAGCGGCGGCCTGTTCTATGCCGCGCACGGCTGGAATGGCGTGGCCGCGTTCGTCGGGGCGCTGGTGCTGGCCGGCCTCGCGATCGCGCTGGGGCTGGTGCGGCTGCAGCCGCTGGTGAACGTGGCCACGCCGCCCACGCCGATGAGCAAGGGCGCGATGGGTTGAGCGGAGTTGGCTTCGGTAGGAGCGCACCCTGTGCGCGATGGCTCTGGTGTTTGATCGAAGCCAAAGCCATCGCGCACAGGGTGCGCTCCTACAAGAATTTATTGCGCGGCAGGCTTCAGCATCCCCTTCACCGCCTCGTAATCACCGTCGTTCGCGGCGGTGGGGAGGCCGAGCAGGTGGGTCATCAGCGGATAGACATCCACGTTCGGGAACTCGGGCACGCGCAGGCCTGCGCGGAACGCCGGGCCGTGCGCCACGAACAGCGCGCGCATCAGCGGGTCGGCGTTGTCGTAGCCATGGTCGCCGAGGCTGATGTGGCCTCTGCGCTTCGCCAGGTGCTCGGCGGTGGTGATGCGCCAGCCGGTGTCGGCGAGGCACACCAGCTGCGGCACGCGCGGGTTGCTGCCGTAGTGGAAGCGGGCCGGGATGCGCGTCTTGTCCCAGCAGCGCATGTGTTGCTGCGGTTGCTCCAGCCGGCGCTCGATCGCGGCGAAGTCGTGGCCCGGCTTCGGGTTGAAGCCGGCGAGCACGCCGAGACTGACGGTGTTCACCGCGTCCAGCGGGATCAGCCGCTCGATCAGCACGCTGTTTTCCAGCGGCACGCTGGCCATGCCGTGGTCGGCGAGCACGATCAGGTTGATCCGGTCGAACAGGCCGCGCTGCTTGAGGCCATCCACCAGCCGCGCCAGCGCGGCGTCGGTGTCGCGCAGCGCCTGGTCCACCTCGGGCGAATCCGGGCCGTGGTCGTGGCCGGCATGGTCGACCTCGTCGAAGTACAAGGTGAGGAAACCCGGCCGCTGCTGGGCCGGCAGGTCCAGCCAGGCCAGCACCTGGTCCACGCGCTGGTCGGGCGTCACCTTGCCGTCGTAGGGCTGCCAGTAGTCGGGGTGCCTGCCGCGGATGTCGGCCTCGCTGCCGGGCCAGAACATGGTGGCGGTGCGCAGGCCGTGCGCGTCGGCGGTTTCCCAGATCGGCGTGCCCTCGGCCCACCAGCGGCCGTCGCTCACCGCCTCGCGGTTGCCCAGCGAGAACTTGCCCAGCGCGGGGTCGAGCATCGTGTTGTTGACGATGCCGTGGTGGTCCGGGTACAGGCCGGTGACCAGGGTGTAGTGGTTCGGGAAGGTCAGCGAGGGGAACGCAGGCTGCATCGCGTCGGCATGCACGCCGTTCTTCGCCAGCATCTCCAGCGTGGGCGAGAGGCCACGGCTGAGGTAGTTCGCGCGATAGCCGTCGATCGAGATCAGCAGCAGCGGCGCAGGACGCGCGGCGCTTGCGCTGGCGGCTGGCGCGGAAGCCGCGGGCGGCTGCGTGGCGCAACCGGCGCTGAATGCCGCCAGCGAGGCCAGCAGCAGGCGAAACAGGAATTTCATGCAGGAATCCATACGATGCGAATGTCTCCCCATGATCGCCCAGATGCCATGACAATCGCACGTTCTTGTGATCGGAAAACGCATCGCTCCCCGTCGCGCTGGCTGCTGGCCGGCATGCTCGCATTCGCCGGCACGGCCGCGGCGCAGACGCCACCGGCGAACGCGCAGTACCAGCAGACCGTGCGCCAGCAGCAGGTCAGCGACCAGTTGCAGAAGAGCCAGCAGCAGGCGCAGCAGCGCCAGAACGTGGCGAACATGGCGCAGCAGCCGCTGGCGCAGGGCTCCGCCGCACGCAGCCAGCAGGAGCAGGCCGATCGCGCGCAGCAGCAAAGCGAGAATGCCCGGCAGCAGGATCTCGTCAACCAGTACCGCGATGCTTCCAGCTTGCCGCAGCCGCAGCCGTCGCAGCCGACGGACGCGTCATCGCAGACGCAGCACGGTCACTGAGTCGGTGCGGGTGGCGCGGCGAACAGGTCGCCGTGCGTAATGCGGTGCTCGAACGACAGCAGGAAGCGCTTCGTCGGCAGGCCGCCGCCGAAGCCGGTGAGGCTGCCGTCCGCGCCGATCACGCGGTGGCAGGGCAGCACGATCGGCAACGGGTTGCGCCCGTTCGCGGCGCCCACCGCGCGTACTGCCTGCGGCTGGTCGATGCGCCGCGCCAGCTCGCCGTAGCTGATCGTGACGCCGTAGGGGATGCGCGCCAGTTCCTGCCATACCGCGAGCTGGAACGGCGTGCCCAGCGGATGCAGCGGCAGCGCGAACGTTTGCCGTGTGCCGGCGAAGTATTCCTCCAGCTGCACGCGGGCGAACGCGAGCTTGCCGGCATCGTGTTTCCAATGCGGTGCCGGCATCTTCTGGTGGCGCCCGCTGTCGAACCACACTTCGCGCAGGCCTTGCGCGTCGGCGACCAGGCGCAGCCGGCCGATCGGCGTGGGCAGCTCGTCGTACCAGATCGTTTCCGGTGCGCTCATGCGGCCGCCCCCTTGCGTTTTGCGCGCGGCGCCGGCACGGCGTCGGCGCTGCCGCGCCACAGGTGGATCACCGCATACGCGCGCCACGGCCGCCATGCCTCGGCCAGCGTGGTCAGCGCTTTCGTGCCCAGCGCCTCGCCGCCGCGCGCCGCGGCGCGGCGCAGGATCAGGTCCGCGGCGGGAAACGCGTCGGGATGGCTCAGCGCGCGCATCGCCATGTAATGCGCGGTCCATTCGCCGATGCCGGGCAGCGCGACCCAGCGCGCCACGAATTCGTCCAGCGACTGCTCGGCGCGGAAGTCCACGCGACCGTCCAGCAGCGCGCGCGCCATGCCGCGTATCGTTTCGGCGCGTGCGCCGGTCACGCCGAGCTCGCGCAGGTCCGCATCCGCCAGCGTCTCGGGCGTGGGGAACAGCCGGTCCAGCCCCGGCAGCGGCGCCTGCGCCAACACCATGCCGTGGCGCTGCACCAGGCGCGTGGCCAGCGTGCGCGCCGCGGCCACGCTCACCTGCTGGCCGAGCACCGCGCGCACCGCGATTTCGAAGCCGTCCCAGCTGCCCGGCAGGCGCAAACCGGGGCGCTTGCGCAGCAGTGGGCGCAACGTGGGCTCGCCACGCAATGCGGTGGCGATCGCCTGCGGATCGGCGTCGAGGTCGAACAGGCGGCGCACGCGCGCCACCACGCCGAGCATCTGCGCCGGTTGCGGGCAATGCAGTTCCAGCTTCAGCGCATGCTCGCCGCCCGGCCACGCGGAAACGCGCAGCCAGCCCGGCGCGTCGGCGGGGCCGAACACGCGCGCATACGCGGCTTCGTCCACCTGCTCGATGCCGGGCAGCGCGCGACCGCCGAGGAACGCGAGCAGCGACGCGAAATCGAACGGCGGCCGATACGCGAGCCGCAGCACCAGCGCGCCGTCCGTCGTTACCGCGCGTGGCTGGCGGCGCAATTCGCGCGGTGCGATGCGGTTCGCCTGCGCGAACGCGGCGTTGAAGCGGCGCAGGCTGCGGAAGCCGGATGCGAGCGCGACTTCCGTCACCGGCAGGCTCGTCTCCGTCAGCAGCTGCTTCGCGAACAGCAGCCGGCGCGTGGTGTGCACGCTGAGCGGCGAAGCGCCGAGCCGTTCCGTGAACAGCCGGCGCAGCTGCCGCGCGCCCAGCCCGATGCGCGCGGCGAGCTGGTCCAGCGAATCTTCGTCCAGCGCACCGTGCCCGATCAGCTTCAACGCGCGCGCGACCACATGGTCGCCGCGCTGCCACACGTCGTTGCCCGGCGACAGTTCCGGGCGGCAGCGCAGGCAAGGCCGGAAACCGGCCGCTTCCGCCGCCGCCGCGCTCGCGTAATAGCGCACGTTCTCGCGCTTCGGCGACGGCGCGGGGCACACCGGCCGGCAATAGATGCCGGTGCTGCTGACGGCGGTGAAGAACAGTCCGTCGAAGCGCGCGTCGCGGCTGAGGCGCGCCTGTTCGCAGGTGCGCGGGTCGGGCAGGGTGCCGGCATGGGGATCGTTCATGCCGGCAGGCTAGCACTGGCGAGTCGTCGCGACTCGCCGTTTTCGGACATCAATGGCACGCACCCGTTCCGTTCAGTGCACGGGCGTCATCAGGTGCTGGTAGGGCGTGCCGGCCCACATCACGTACGGCACGGAGGTATCCGGTGTCGCGCTCTTCGGGTACGCGTCGTAGAACGCCGCATCCGCGCCGAAGATCATCAGGTGCGGGCCGGTGCGGATCCAGTGCTGGCCCGCCGCGGGTTTCATCGCGGACGGATCGGTGTTGCTCGCATCGACGCCGCCTTGCAGCATGTACGCGATGCCGGTCCCGGACGGCGGCGGCTTGTGCGCCATGTACGCGGCCAGCCACGCCCACGCGGTCTTGTCCGCGCACATCGGGTCCGGCCCCGGCGTGGCCGGGTTGTCCGGCATGCACGTGAACTCATTCGTGCCCTTGCGCAGCGTGCGCATCGTGCCGTCCGCGCCCGGCACGACGATCGTGGCGTTTTTCGCGACGCTCGCCGGCGCCGCGCGCATCGCGCTACCGATCAGTTCGGCATCCGTGGGAGCTTTCTTGTCGGCGGCTTGCAACCCGCCGATGGCGAGCAGCATCGTGGTGGCGATCGTGAAGCGGTACATCGATTCTTTCGCATGCATGGCAGCCTCCCCCGCTATGACGCGCGATGGCCATGCCCGGATTCCCCGGCCCACCAGTCTCCGCCGCTGCCTGATGGTCGTCAATTGACGTCGGAAGGATGTTTCGGCCGATGTGGCGGCGCGCCTCGCGCCAACCTGGCGGCGGGATCACGGCTGGCCGGTCCGGCGCATTGACAGCCGGAGGCGGATTGCCGAACGATCCAAGTGGGCAATCCCTCCTTCCCCGAGCACACACGCATGACCCACGCATGCCGCAATGCCCGTTCGCTGCACATCGTCGCGCTGTCGGCGTTGCTGTCGGCATGCCTGCTGCTCCCGGCCTGCACGGTTCCCGTGAAGCCGGTGGCACAGAAATGGGTCGCCACGTGGGGGCAGGCGATGACGTCGCAGGTCGCGCGCGTCGCCGGGCGCGACGGCAAACCGGAACGGGATGCCTGGGGGCAGCCGGTCGAGCGGGCGCCCACGGTCGATCACCTGACCCTGCGCCAGAGCGTGAACGCCAGCGCCGGCGGCGAGCGCGTGCGCATCCGGCTGTCGAACTATTACGGCCGCACGCCGCTTACCGTGAGCGCCGCACGCATCGCGCTCGGCGCCGGTCATGCCGATGACCTGTCCGCGATCGAGCCCGGCAGCGATCGGCCGCTGAGTTTCGACGGCGGCCAGCCTTCGATCACGATCGCGCCCGGCCGCGAGGCGGTCAGCGATCCGGTAGCCCTGCGCGTGCCGGCGCTGGCTGACGTGGTCGTCAGCCTGTACTTCGACGGGCCGGCGCAGCTCGCCGATTTCCATCCGATGGAACAGGCGCACACCACGTACGCAGTCGACGGCGACGCCACGCGACTGCCGTCGCTGGCGCAGCTGCCGGCCGCGCACGCGCTGCCACGCACGCGGGACGATCACATCTACGTGCTCGCCGGCATCGAGGTCGAGGCACCGGCCAGCACCCGCGGCATCGTCGCGTTCGGCGACTCGATCACCGATGGCGCCTTCGCCAGCGCGCCCGGCACAACGTGGCCGGGGGTGCTGGCGGGCCTTGCCCAGCGCAACGGTGACGCGGCGGCGGTGGTGAACGCCGGCATCAGCGCCGACGAACTGACCACCGACCAGATCGGTGCGCCCGCCGCCGGCGCTTCCGGCCTGAAGCGCTTCCTCCGCGACGTGGTCGACCGCCCCGGCGTCACCGACGTGATCGTGCTGTTCGGCGCGAACGACATCAATCGCGGCATCGATCCGGCCGGCTATCCGAACGGCGCCTCGGCTGGCGACCTCATCGCCGCCATGCGCATGCTGGCCGACGTCGCCCACCAGCATCATCTGCGCATCTACGCCGGCACGGTCACGCCGTTCGCCGGGGTTGCCGACTGGTACAGCCCGCGGCGGGAGGCCGTGCGGCTGCAGTTCAACGCGTGGATACGCCAGTCGGGCACGTTCGACGGCGTGGTCGATTTCTCCGACGCCGTGGCAGGCGCGTACACGCCGCCGCCGCTGGCCGCGCAACAGTCGCCGCTGCCGGTCGGCATGGCGACGGTCTGCGCGGGCGACGCGGGCCTGCACCCGAACGACCGCGGCTACGCCGTGATGGGCACGCTGGCCTACAACGTGCTGTTCCACGCGGCGCTGCAACCGCTGCAGGCTTGTCATTGAGACGCCATCGCGGCGGCCGCATCACGACTTGCGGCTGCCACCAACCATGCTCGCCAGCACCCCATCGCGCCGGATCAGTCCGTGGTACAGCGCCGCGGCCAGGTGCGCGAGGAAGGTGAGGAACAGCAGCAGCGCCAGCCAGCTGTGCAGGTGGCGCATGATCGCGAACGCGGTGGCGCTGGCCGGCAGGATCGCCGGCAGGCGCAACGATGCGCCGAGCATCACCGGATAGCCGCCGGCCGAGAGCATCGCCCAGCCGACCAGCGGCATCGCGATCATCAGCGCGTAGAGCAGCCAGTGCGAGGCGTGCGCGGCCAGCTTCTGCAGCATGGGGAGATCCGCCGGCAACGGCGGTGGCGGATGCCGCAGGCGCACGGCGAGGCGCACCACGGCCAGCAGCAGGATCGCGATGCCCAGCGGCTTGTGGATGCGCAGCAACCACTCGTGGCGTTCGGACACCGACGCCACCATGCCGACGCCGATGAACAGCATCGCAAGGATCATCGCCGCCATCAGCCAGTGCAGGATGCGGGCAGGTAGGGCAAACATGCCGGTCGTGTTCTTCATGGGCGGGCCTCCGCTTGCGGCTTCGTGTCGACGCGGGCGGTGCCCGGCAGGTGCGCTTCCTCGCTGGTGCGGCGCAGGTAGGAGTCGGCGTAGGCGGCCGATCGCGCGGGCAGCAGCGGATCGTCGGAGACCTCGATGCCGTTCGGCAGCACCGTCGGGTCGTAGTTGATGTCGCGGCAGGGGCCGCTGTCCTGCGGCTGCTCGCTTTCGACCACCAGCATGCCGGCATCGACGGTGGTGCGATCAGCCGGCCATGCCTTGGTCGCGTCGTTCGTGGGGTCGCCCGGCCTGGCCAGGGTCACCAGCAGCTTCCAGTGCAGCGGGCCATGGGCAAGGCGCTGGCGCAGGTCGGCGGCCAGGTAGTCGGGATCGTTCGCCGGTGCGGCGGCGCCGTCCACGGACTCTGGCGCCATGCGCCAGCGCACCGCGTGTTGCGCGCCGTCGGCGGCCGTGAACACGAACGCGTCGAGGCTCCAGTAGCTGTCGGTGGCGAAGCTGGCCGAGGGCTTCGCGGTTTTCGCCCAGGCGCGGAACGCCGCCGTTTCCGGGTGCGCGGCGAAGAACGCGGCCAGCTTCGCCGGGTCTGGCTTGCCGGTGGCCGGATCGGGCTGCCCCGCCTGCAATTGCGCGAAGAACGCCTGCGGCGTGGCGACCGGGAACACCGGCATGCTGTTCATGCCGGTGCGCCATTGCTGGCCGTTCGCCAGCGCGAAGCGCAGCGCCATGCTGCGGATGGGCACGCTGCCGTCCGGCGCATACGGGTTGCTGCCGGGAATCGCGAAGCGTCCCACCACCGGCGTGCGCTGGCCCGGCGCGAACACCTGCGCCACCGAATACGGCGCGGCCTCGCCGCTGCTCTGGAAGTAGCCAGCGACGCACACGCCCTTCGCGTGGTTGCGCCGATAGCCGGGATGCACGCCGGCGTTCTGCTGGAACTGGTCGACGATGCGCCCGGGCGTCAGCCGCTGCGGCGAAAGCCAGCCGCCGACGTAGGCAAGCGCGAGCGCGCAAGCCGTGGGGACGGCGAGGATCAGCGCCCAGGCGCCCGGATGACGGGCAGGCGGAGTGGGGGATGCGTGTGGATCGGGCATGCGGGATTCCTTGCCGGGGACGGGGACGAGCGCGGCCGTTGCCGGCCCGCGCCACCAAGGCTTTCGCCGCACGTGCGCGTCCGGTTACATGCGCGCCAGGCTGCGTTCTTCCGCAGGTTTTTCCGCCGCCATGCGGCAGCGCCACTTTCCACGCGGGGAAGCGCTCGCCACAATCGGGTTTTCACCGGTTCCGCGAGATTGCCATGAACGCTCCCACCCGCATCGACACCACCCGCACCATCCGCGCGCCGCGCGGCAGCACGCTCACCTGCAAGAGCTGGCTCACCGAGGCGCCGTTCCGCATGATCCAGAACAACCTCGACCCCGAGGTGGCGGAGAACCCGGCCGAGCTGGTGGTGTACGGCGGCATCGGCCGCGCCGCGCGCAACTGGGAATGCTTCGACGCGATCCTGCGTTCGCTGCGCGAGTTGAACGACGACGAGACGTTGCTGGTGCAGTCCGGCAAGCCGGTGGGCGTGTTCCCCACGCACAAGGACGCGCCGCGCGTGCTGATCGCGAACTCCAACCTGGTGCCGCACTGGGCCACCTGGGAACACTTCAACGAGCTGGATAAGAAGGGCCTGATGATGTACGGCCAGATGACGGCCGGCTCGTGGATCTACATCGGCTCGCAAGGCATCGTGCAGGGCACCTACGAAACGTTCGTGGAGATGGGCCGGCAGAGCTACGGCGGTTCCTTGAAAGGGCGTTGGATTCTGACGGCGGGCCTCGGCGGCATGGGCGGCGCGCAGCCGCTGGCCGCCACGCTGGCCGGCGCATGCAGCCTCAACATCGAGTGCCAGCAGAAGAGCATCGACTTCCGCCTCAAGACCCGCTACGTGGACGAGCAGGCCACGGACCTCGACGACGCGCTGGCGCGCATCAAGAAGTACACGGAAGCTGGCGAGGCGAAATCCATCGCGCTGCTGGGCAACGCCGCCGACGTGCTGCCGGAACTCGTCCGCCGCGGCGTGAAGCCCGATGCCGTCACCGACCAGACCAGCGCGCACGACCCGGTCAACGGCTACCTGCCCAGCGGCTGGACCGTGGAGCAGTGGTTCGAGCGCCGCAAGAGCGATCCGGCCGGCACCGCCAAGGCCGCGAAGCAGTCGATGAAGCGGCACGTCGAAGCGATGCTCGCGTTCCACGCGCAGGGCATCCCCACCTTCGACTACGGCAACAACATCCGCCAGATGGCGAAGGACGAAGGCTGCGCAAACGCGTTCGCGTTCCCCGGCTTCGTGCCCGCCTACGTGCGCCCGCTGTTCTGCCGCGGCGTGGGTCCGTTCCGCTGGGTCGCGCTGTCCGGCGACCCGGAAGACATCTACAAGACCGACCAGAAAGTGAAGGAGCTGATCCCCGACGACCAGCACCTGCACAACTGGCTGGACATGGCGAAGGAGCGCATCAACTTCCAGGGCCTGCCCGCTCGCATCTGCTGGGTGGGCCTGGGCCAGCGCCACAAGCTCGGCCTCGCGTTCAACGAAATGGTGCGCAACGGCGAGCTGAAGGCGCCGGTGGTGATCGGCCGCGACCATCTCGACTCCGGTTCCGTCGCCAGCCCCAACCGCGAAACGGAAGCGATGAAGGACGGCAGCGATGCCGTGTCCGACTGGCCGTTGCTCAACGCGCTGCTCAACACCGCCGGCGGCGCCACCTGGGTCAGCTTCCACCACGGCGGCGGCGTGGGCATGGGTTACAGCCAGCACTCCGGCGTGGTGATCGTCTGCGACGGCAGCGCCGAGGCGGACAAGCGCATTGCACGGGTGCTGTGGAACGATCCGGGCACCGGCGTGATGCGGCATGCGGATGCGGGTTACGAAGACGCCATCGCCTGCGCGAAGGAGCAGGGGTTGAAGTTGCCGATGGTTTGATTAAACGGATTAGAAACTTGCCAGCCATCGCACTTGGACGGCTGTACAAAAGGGGTCGCGCTTTGAGGCGCGGCCCTTTTTTCTGCCCCATACGGTCCATCGGAAGCTGGCTCGTTTGCTTTGATGACGGCTTTGTCTAGAGATCTTTCACATGCTCTAGATCAAATTGCGGTCCCCTAAACGAGTGACCGGTGACCAACTAATTGATTTATATGAATTTATTTCTTGATTGTGTGGGGATTTGATTTCTACTATTGCATATGCTTATATCTATGCACGTGCATATGCAGATGGTGCAGACATGGCAAAATTTACAGAAATTCAAGCGATGGGCAAAGTCGATGAAGCGCTTGGAGGGTTGGAGGACGAAAGTGCCCGCGGCAGAATCATTCGATGGGCAAGTGAAAAGTACGCAGTAGCGTTGAACACGAAGCCTATGATCCCTTCTCAATTGCTCAATCCGTCCTCTCAGTCAAGTTTAGGGGCGCCTCCTGCTGTCAGTGGCGGGGAAATTCCGGGCATCGCTAAGTTTGTCGGTGAGGAGCTGCGGGTGCTCGCACGAGACATCAAGGCGAGTAGCACTAACGATGCGGCGATTCGCCTTGTTCATATTGCGATTCGTGCAAACGAGACTCTCACGGGATCTGAAACCGTTTCTTCTCGCCACATTGTGACGCCGATCCTCAAGGCGTGGCGTGCATACACTGGCAACACCCGCCCGGCTATCGCCAATCAAAGGGGGATTTTGCGGAATGGTGATCTCATGAGCCTCGACGAGCATGGCAAGCGAGATGCTGATGAATATATGCGCCAGATCCTAGATTCCTCAGTTGAAGGCACTTGGAATCCGAACGGAGCTTCAAAGAGAACTGCCAGAAAAGTGGCGGGTAACCGCGGCCTGAAGTGAGGCGGTGATCATGAAGGCAGGGATTGAGCAGTTTGCTGGTGGCATTGGCGGATTCGCATTGTTACCACCTCGCGAGCAAAACGAGTGGATTGCGTACTACCTCACGGAAATCGCCGGCGCGACAGCAGTGACGTCAGCACAAATAGCGGGCGCCCGTGACCAATTATCATTGGAGCCGTACCGCACGGCTGCAGACTTGTCTGAAAGAAGTAAAAGGCGAAAGGGGGTGCTTCCGACGTTTTGTAAGTTACCAAAAGGCTATAAGCTTCATCGGGCAGTAGTAGACAAGCTGGATGCGCAACTAAATAAGGAGCGTAGTTCTTCTGCGCAAAAAATAGCTTCAGCTTTACTGAAAACTCTCGCAAAGATCAGCGGTCATTCTAGGGAGCCGTATCTTGCAGAGGCAGTTGGCTGCTTCCAGCATGGATTCTATCGCGCCGCCATTGTCCTAGCCTGGGCAGCGGCATACGACACTTTTCGTCACTGGATTTTTGGTGGGCACCTCGACAAATTCAATGCGGTAAGTGGCACATGGAAGAAGCCTGTTGCAGTTATTGATATTGATGATTTCGAGTCTCTGACCGAGCGTGTCGTAATCGATACAGCTAAACAAGCTGGCATCTTGAAGAAGGAAGCTCACAAGACGTTGGCGGCATTGCTCGACAAGCGCAACTCTATAGCTCATCCTACTGGAAGGCTGGTAACGCCCGCATTGGCTGATGCATACCTTGAAGAAATCATTGATGAAGTGTTACTCAAATATTGAGCGACGTCAGACTAATTTTAGTTAATTTCGAATGGCAACATGACCATCGTCTTGATCAAGGAGGTAAAAGTGAACGTTGCGACGAAAATCGAAGTCACCCTTGGTTCCCTCACTTTTTCTGGAGAGGGTGAGCAATCATGGCTAGCGGAACAGTTGGACAAGGTCTTACAGGCTAACTCGGAACTCGCTCAGGTGCCGGCCAAGGCTGATGCCTCCTCTTCGAATGGAGGAAGTGTTCAAGTGGCAGGCGCGTTCTCAAGTAGTATGGCGTCATACATCAAAGAAAAGGGTGGGGAGAGTAATCAGGTTGATCGCTTCCTTATCTCGGCGGATTGGCTCCGGCGTCGGGGCATTACAAAAATTAATACTTCTGCCGTTAGCAAGGCTCTCCTTGAAAATCATCAGAAGCGTTTGGCAAACCCGGCTGATTGTTTGAACAAAAATGTTGCCAAAGGTTACTGCGAGAAGACGGGGAAAGATTTTTTCATAACTCCTGAAGGTTTGAAAAAACTGGGTCATGGCTGATGAATGGTCGATAGATATGGGTGAAGCTTTGGAGGTAAGGATCTTCCGTGAATGTCTGTGAATGGACTTAAAGATGAAGTCACGGATTGGTGCGACTGTCTTATTGGTATAATTAGTCGAATAGTCGCGCTTTTGATTGGTTAATTTTCCCGTTGCTATCTGGAAAGTACCGTTTCCATGGCATTGCTCGCAATCTTTCTTCTGCTTTTACTTTAACGGGTTACATGAATGACTGGTCAACTGATCACTCTTTCCAGATCGTCTATCCGATCCGTTACAAACATGATCCCGCATGAGGTGGGCGGATTGCCTAATGATGGCTCACTGAATCTGGCGATAAGGATTTCAGCAGAGAATATTGTCGCTAGAGATTTTTCAGCGTTTTTAGATCTGCTGGACCGTATATACGGAAGATCTCGTAGAGATTTTCGGTCCTATTCTCTGCGTAAAAATGATCACTTTGAGTTTGTTCGATGCAAGCACGGGTCGTGGGAGTTAATCGCCGAGCAGGCGCTCGGCGTCGCTACTAGTTCCTCGCCACTTATAGTTATGTGGTTGGCACTTAAGTATCTGCCTAGCGCGGTGCTATCGGTTTCTTCGGCCTACAACCAATACGAGCAGGGCCGACTTGCACGGATCAGTCGCCAAAAGATTCGTGAGGAAATGAGGCGTATGGGGGATCTAGACAAGCTGACGTCTTCGCAGCGAGCGGAGATTGCGCGAATGGTTGAGCGCATATCGCAGCAGGAAGCTCTCATCATGCCTCGGGTTCGACGCTTCATGGCGAAGAGCTTTATCGGTGTTAGAATATTTATTGATAAGAAAAAGTCAAATGAAGGGCCGGAGTAGCTATTTTCCTTCCAGGATTTTAGGGTCGCTATTAAAAAACAAAACAGGGGTCAGAGTGCAAATTTTGTAGATAACGGGACGGAGGCAATCAAGCCGCGGTGATCGTCCCCGAAGTTCTTGCCTTTAGGAGAGAAACTTCACCAGCAACTGCCGCTTGGACTTAGGTAGTTTGTGGAACGCGTCGAGCAGGTGGTCCTCGCTGTCGGTCAGCCACCGATAGACGGCCTTGGTCTCCCCCACGTCCAGTGCAGCAGAACGGAGTCAGGTTCACTTGTGCCTCTGTTGGAAGTGAGCCTGGCCCCGCTAGGTCGTATCCCCATCCCCCGAGAAAACGCACACCCCCAACGCGTGGCTCTTGGCCCGGTACATGGCGGCGTCGGCGGCGCGCAGGTAGTCATCGGTAGTCGCGAAGCCGGCCTGGCTGCTGACCACCCCGATGCTTGCGCCGCAGGTCACGGTGTGCGGGCCGATCCGATAGGGGGCCGCGAGGGCGGTCGCCATCTGCCGGGCGCGGTCGGCGGCGCCCGCGGGATCGATGGACTCCAGCAGCACGTTGAACTCGTCGCCGCTCATGCGGGCGACAAGATCGATGGGCCGCACGCAGGATTCCAGCCGGCGCGCCACCTGCTGCAACAGCTGGTCGCCCACGTGGTGCCCAAGGGTGTCGTTGACGCCCTTGAACCGGTCGAGGTCCAGCAGCAGCACGGCGAACGTGGTGGTGTCCCCGTGTGACGGCGCGTCGCCGCCTTTCGACGCACCGTCCCGGTGCAGCGCGATGGCGTGTTCGAGGCGGTCGCGGAACAGCGGCCGGCCGGGCAGGTTGGTCAATGCGTCGTACGAGCTGCCGCGTTCCGCCAGGTCGCTCAGCGACCCGGCCATGCGCACGGCGATGCCGTTTTCGAATTGGGCGATGCCGCGCCAGTTGAGCCACACCAGCCGCCCCGAGCCATGACGGGCGCGAAAATCCACGGAGAAGTTCGGGTGGTGGCCCGACAGGTGTCTGCGGTAGGCCGCCTCCACGCGCTGATGGTCGTCGGGATCGATGAGCCGTTGCAGGAACTGCCAGCCGTCTTCATGCAGGTGGCCGGTGTCGCTCAGCCCGACAATCTCATGGAAGCGCTGGGACACGTGCAGGACGCCCGTTTGCAGGTTCCAGTCCCAGATGCCGTCGTTGGAGCCGCGGGTGGCGAGCGCATAGCGGTTGTCGGACTGCACCAATTCGAGTTCGGTACTTTTCTGTTCGGTCACGTCGATCATCAGGCCGATCATGCGATTCGGGCGGCCATGGTCGACATCCACGCGGCACAGGTCGCGCACCCATACGACATCGCCGGATTTGGCGATCAACCGGTAGCTCATCTCGTACGCATAACTGTGCGTTGCGTGGTACGCGGCATCGTCAATGACCAGGGCTTCCGCCAGGTCGTCGGGATGCACATGCGCCCGCCAGAAACCCGGGTCGGCCCGCCACTCTTCCACCGAGTAGCCGAACAGGCGCTCGACCTGCGGGCTGAGGAACGTATTGCCCACGCCAAGCTCCGCTTCCCACACGACGCCGTCGATGGTTTCCAGCAGCCGCAGGAAGCGCTGGCGGTCTTCCATCAATACCTGCTCGCCGATCTCGGTGATCTCGATCAGGACGCCCTGGCGACTGATCACGCGATCCGCGGCGTCGGTCTTCGGATGCAACTGCAGGCGCATCCAGCGATGGTCCGAGTTGGCGAAGCGCAACCGGAATACCGGCATGCCTGCTCTCAAGGCCCTGGTGTCGTCGGGATGTGCGAAGTCGAGCAAGGACTGGCCGAGCGTTCCCTCTACCGGATGGCCCGTGAGCTTGTGCCAGGCGGGATTCACGTAGGTGATGATCCACCGTGCGTCCGTTTGCACCACCGCGTCGGGCAGCAGCTGCAGCAGTTCTTCGGACGGCGTGGGAGAGGCGGGCATCGGTCGCTTATGCTCACCGAAGCGCGATCGTCCAGTCCAGCCCCTGGTGTGAAACCCCGGCCAGGAAGATGCGGTCCATCGGGCGCCGCCCATGCGGAGCCTTTGAACAGACTCTTGCACTCACGGATGCCCGTTCCCGGCGGCCCTGACGAAATCGACGAACGCGCGCAGCGGCGCGGGCAGGTGCTTGCGGCCGGGGTAGTAGAGGTAGGGCCCGCTGAAGGGTTGCCACCATGGCTTGAGCAGCGGCACCAGCGCGCCGCTGTCCAGGTGCGGCTGCAGCCAGGCTTCGAACAGGTGGATGATGCCGAGTCCGTCCACTGCCGCGGCGACCTTGAGGTCCACCGCAGCGCCCAGGCGCACCAGCAGGGGGCCGGTGGGGTCCACGCGCACGATCTCGCCCTTGCGCTCGAACTCCCAGGTCGGGATGACGCCGCTGGCGAACTGCCCGCGCAGGCAGGCGTGCTGCAACAGGTCGCGTGGATGGCGCGGACGTCCATGCGCCTCCAGATATTCCGGCGCGGCGGCGGTGGCCATGCGTTGCACGCGCGGGCCGATCGGCACGGCGATCATGTCCTTCTCCAGCCGTTCGTCGTAGCGGATGCCGGCGTCGCAGCCGGCCGCGAGCACGTCCACGAAGCTGTCCTCCACGATCACTTCCAGTCGGATGTCGGGGTAGGCCTTGAGGAAGGGCGTGACGATGGCGGGCAGCACCAGCCGCGCTGCCGCGGCTGGCACGTTGAGCCGCAGCGTGCCGGCGGGGCGGTCGCGGTAGTGGTTCACCACGTCGAGCGCGCTGCGCACTTCGCCCAGCGCGGGCGACAGCCGTTCGGCCAGGCGCTCACCCGCCTCGGTGGGGGCGACGTGGCGCGTGGTGCGGTGGAGCAGGCGCACGCCCAGCTGCGCTTCCAGCCGGCGCACGCTCTCGCTGAGGCGCGAGGCCGACGTGCCGCTGCTGCGTGCGCCTTCGCGGAAGCCGCCGGCGCGCACCACGGCGAGGAAGGCGAAGAGATCCCGCAGGTCTGTGTCCATTGTCCTGATTCCCGCACGGCCCGTGCCGATTGCACGGGATTATCCGCCAGGTGCCCGCGGCGTACAGTGCGGGCCTCGGCGCCACCTGGCCGCCCTTGTCCGGAGACGATCATGAGCAAGCTGACGAACGCAGGCACCTTCGCCCTGGGAAGCCGCACGGTGAACCGCATGGCTATGGCGCCATGCAACTGGCCGGGCCGGGCGTGTTCGGGCCGCCGAAGGATCCCGCCGCGGCGCTGGCGGTGTTGCGCGAAGCGGTGGCGAGCGGGGTGAACCATATCGACACCAGCGACTTCTACGGACCGCACGTGACCAACCGGCTGATCCGCGAGGCGCTGCATCCGTATCCGGACGACTTGGTGATCGTGACCAAGGTCGGCGCGCTACGCGGCGCCGATGCCTCGTGGAACCCGGCGCAGAGTCCGGGCGAATTGACGTCCGCGGTGCACGACAACCTGCGCAACCTTGGCGTGGACGCGCTGGACGTGGTGAACCTGCGCGTCATGGGCAACGTGCATGCACCGGCCGAGGGTTCGATCGAGCCGCAGTTCACCGCGCTGGCGGAACTGCAGCAGCGCGGTCTGATCCGCCACCTGGGCCTGAGCAATGTCACCGCGACGCAGCTGGCCGAGGCACGCGGTATCGCGGAGGTGGCCTGCGTGCAGAACCACTACAACCTGGCCCACCGCGAGGACGATGCGCTGATAGCCGAACTCGGCCGCGCGGGCATCGCCTACGTGCCGTTTTTCCCGCTGGGCGGCTTCACCCCGCTGCAGTCGGACACCTTGTCGGACGTGGCCCGTCGGCTGGGCTTCACGCCGATGCAGGTGGCGCTGGCGTGGCTGCTGGCACGCGCGCCGAACATCCTGCTGATCCCTGGCACGTCCTCGCTCGCCCACTTCCGCGAGAACCTGGCGGCCGCGACGATCCGGCTCGACGGGGATGCGCTGGCCGAGCTGGCGACGATAGGCGCCCACGCCTGACCGCGTAGACCCGCCGCGGGTCAGTGTCCGGGAACCAGCTCGCCCGTCACCTTGCCGTCGGCGTCCAGCATCTGCAGTGACGGCGAGCCGTCCCTGGCGACCTTCATCACGATGCGCGGGCGGCCCTGCAGGTCGTCCATCGCGAGCTGCACGCTGCCGTCGGTGTTGCGGCCGAGCACCATGCGCCTGGTCGGGCCGCCGTGTTCGGCGAAGAAGGCCTTGATCCGGGCCTGCCGCTGGTCTGCCGGCAGGTGCTTGATGGAATCCACCAGCTGGATTTCCTCCAGGATCGAATAGTCCGGGTAGTCGTTGAACTGCAGCTTGGTGTAGCGGCCGTCCTTTTCCTGCTGGGATTCCAGCGCCATGGTCTGGTCCTGCTCGTAGGCATCGAAGGACAGGTGGCCATGCGATTCCCTGGTGCCGTCCTTGTCCTTCTCGCCGCCGAAGATCAGCCCGCCGTTCTCAGTGCCTTCGTCGTTGTAGAAGATCATGCCGGCGGCCTTGCGGTCGGGGTGCGGGTATTCCTTGCCCTTGATGATGATGCCCGGCGCGGCGGCGGCATCGGAGATCACCAGCCGCAGCGTGCCGTCGGGCTCGCGCACGTTGATGCGCTGCACGTCCAATTCGTCGAGCGAGAGCTTTTTCGGTGTCTGCGCAAAGCCGCTGAGTACCGTTGCGGCGAATACCACCGTGAGCACGCCGGCATAGATCGTCAGGAAACGCTGGCCGATGGGTTTCATGGGCTCGCCTCTGTCGGACGGGGTGTTCGGCATGGTCACACGGATCGCCCGGATGTGGCGGCATGAGTCCCCGGACTTGGGTGGACGCGGTTCTAGCTGCACGTCCACAGGTTCGGCAAAAGCAAAGGCCCGCATCGCTGCGGGCCTTTGCAATGGCTGCTTGCGGATGTCTCAAACGCTGGGCCGATGCCTTTCCTTCACCTCGCGCAGAAGTTCAAGCATGTGTTCCCGCTGCGCGCGCCGCTTCAGCTCCTGCGCTTCAAGCAACTGCTGCCGCCTCGTCATCGGCTGTGAAACCCGGTCCGATGCAGCCGTCGATGACGGATGCATGATGTGCGTGAAGTAATGGACCCATGCCCGGAAGTGCCGCGGCGATTGGGGGTGCGATTCGAGTTTCATGGTCAGAACCTTCTGCGCATGTCACGGCCAGAGCGATGAATCTGCGCCAGCGATCGTTAGCCGCCAGTGACGTTATCGATAAGGCATCTGCCTGCACGGAAGAGGGGCCGGAAAAGGGCGCTGGGGACACTATCGGACCCGGTCCATGAGTCGGCCCGGCCGCGGAAAGCCGGTCCTGAACCCGCTCCGGAGATCTTCCGATTCTTGACATTGGCCATCTTGGGCCTGGTGTGCTGCGCCCCCATGGTTTCCGGGAAGTGGCTGGCGATGACGGAGAGCGGCACATGAAATCCTTCGGCAAACCGCCGCAGGGCGAGCGGCTGGAACGGTTGCACGATCTGCCGATGTGGGATGGCGAGCGCTTGCGCAATATCCATCCGGTGCTGCCCGGCCTGCGCGATCCGCAGGCGGCGCGACCGACGCTGCGCGAGTTCCTGTGCGGCGACGACAACCGCACGCCACCGCAGCCATTGCCCGCGCATGACCCGCGCGAGGCGTGGCTGCGCAAGCCGGCGAGCGGGTTGCGCGCCACCTGGCTGGGCCATTCCACAGTGCTGCTGGAGATCGACGGCTGGCGAGTCCTCACCGATCCGGTGTGGGGCCAGCGCGCCTCGCCGTTCGCGCTGCTCGGGCCTAAGCGTTTCCAGCCGGTGCCGGTCGGCTTGCGCGACCTGCCGGCGATCGATGCCGTGGTGATTTCGCACGACCATTACGATCACCTGGACTATCCGACGATCCGCGCGCTCACGAAGTCGAAGGTGCCGTTTGTCACCTCGCTCGGTGTCGGTGCGCACCTCGAGAACTGGGGCATCGCGCCGTCGCGCATCACCGAACTGGTGTGGTGGCAAAGCCATCGCGTGCCCGGCACCGGCCTCACCATCACCGCCGCGCCTTCGCAGCATTTCTCCGGCCGCGGCCTGAAGGATCGCAATCAGACGCTGTGGTCGTCGATGGTGATGGCCGGCGAGCGCCATCGCGTGTTCTTCAGTGGCGATACCGGGCTCACCACCGAATACGAATCCATCCGCGAGCGGCTCGGTCCCTTCGACCTGGTCATGCTCGAAGTCGGCGCGTTCCATCCGTCCTGGGGCGATATCCACCTGGGGCCTGCCAATGCGCTGGCGGCGCATCGCCTGCTCGGCGGCGGCGTGCTGATGCCGGTGCACTGGGGCACGTTCGCGCTATCCACGCATGCCTGGGACGAGCCGGTCGAAGACCTGCTCGCCCTGGCCGATCCCGACGCCGCCGCGCTGCTGCTGCCGCGCCTCGGCGAGCCGGCCGAACCCGTCGAGCGCCGCGAAGTGCAGCCGTGGTGGCGACGTAGCCAAGCCGTGGGCGACAGGTCGTTGGTCAAACCCGAACCGCCCGAGCCCGCGATCAGCGGGCGGTTGAGCGACCAGTTGCCGTGGCCGCTGGATTGAAGGGCGTCGCATCGGAGGCGGCCCCGATTCCGGAATTCCCTCCATCCTCTTCGGGCGCCATTACCGCTGGTGGTCCTCGAAGACTCAGAACTGGTAATCGACGCCGAGGCCGATGCCGTTGGAGCCGAGGCGGATGACGTTGCCGTCTTCCCGGCTGCGTTCGTCCTGCCCGAGGTAGCGATGGACGACGTAGGCGACCGCCTGCCAGTGCGGCGCGAACCGGTACTCCAGACCCAGTTCCTCTTCCTTGTCGGTCTGCGCGAGCCGCACCTCGCCCCCTTCGGTGCGCAGGCTGTTGACCCAGGGCAGCCGCCCCATCGTGACGTCTGCCGTGAGCTTCAGCGCATCGGTCAACGGATAGCGCAGGTGCAGGCCTACCATGGGCACGGGCAACTCCTGCACGTAGAAGTCCTCCTTGAGTTCGTGACCGATGCTGTCGGCGGCGATGCTGCCGTCGAGCCTGAAATTGAGCATCACGTAGGTCGCCCCCACGCTGCCCCACAGGCGGCCGCCGTTGCCGAAGTCGACCAGCCGGTGCCAGTACGATGCGTCGAATGCGATGAAGTCCTGGAAATGAGTGGTGGTATCCAGGCGTCCGGGGGCGATGGTGGTGCCGTTGTAGTACACCGGTGCGTCGATCAGCGCGTGGCCGTTCAGTCGGCTGGTGGAAAACCCGAAGTGCAACTCGCTGCTGTCGGAAAGCGGCTTCCAGGCATTCAGCCTGATCGTCTGCGTATGACTGACGCGCAGCCCGTCATGGATGGACAACTGCGTGCCCTGGATGGCGTTTTCCCGCACGCGGACCCAGCCGTTGGGTACGGCCTGTTCGGCCTGGACCGCCACATGCCAGCTGTCGTCGTCTGCGTGCGCCGGGAAGCTGACCCATCCAGTGGCCACGAGCAGCACGGCGGCGCTGCGCAGGATGGATTGCGGAAAGCATTTCGTTCTGGACATGACCGGGTGGCACGGGGTTTGGAAGCCACCTCGCTCCGACATGGGACCCTGAACCTGTATCGCCAGTCTACTCTCCGTAAAAAGGTGCCAGGGACAATTTTCGTTTCCTTCGGCGGACCTACTCGGATCCGGATTTCGAACGATCGGGCAAGCGAGTCAGGACCTGCACATCGGCCTCCGGAAACTGCCGGACCACGGCCTGCACGCCGTCCATCGATGCCCCGCCCAAGGTCTCGGAGAAGAATCCGGCCAGCAGGCGCACGGTCAGGTCCAGGCCGCGCGTGCCATCGATGGAGCCGTAGCGGTTTTCGCGCAGCTTCCGCGGCATGGCGGAGGCCGGCAACAACGCCGAGTCCTCGAAGTTGGCGTGGAACATGCCACCGACGCGGACTCGAAGCGCGCGCGGACTGCGGCTGGCGAGATGGCGCCAGAGGCAGTCGCGGCGGACTTCATTGCGCTCGGTGTCCCAGTCGCTCTTGGGCTGGGCGGGCCGGTCCGGTGGCTGCGACGTGACGTACAGCAGCGGCACGCGTGGCTGCGCTACAGCCGAAGGGCCGACGTAATCGCCGTCCAGGTTTGCCGCAGCGCGCACCCGTGGCACGCGCGCCGCCGCAAGCATGGCGGCAGCCCCGCCCACCGAATGGCCAAACACGCCCATGCGATCCAGATCGAGGTGGCCGGCGTAGGGCTTGTCTGCTGATGCGTCCAGCGCAGGCAGTTCGCCGATGGCCGAGACGATGTCCCTGGCCATCGTGTCGTAGCTGCGATCATCGAGCGGCCGGTTGGGCGCCATCCGGTTCCCGGCCAACGGAACGACTTCGGCGATGCCGGGGGAGGCCAGCGCCAGCACGACGTAACCGCGCGAAGCCAGTCCTTCAAGCAAAGCGCTGTAGTTGGTCGGCAGTTGGTGATAGCCATGCGCGAAAACCAGCACCGGGAACCGACCGGGTGCTGCAGGTGCATCGCTGGCGTGCCAGTGCGCCGTCAACATCGCATTCGCTGCGGCGACTCCAAGCCTGCGTTCAAGGCTGGGCCGATAGGCGTCAGCCCACGCCCCATCCAGTGCGACGCCTTCGACGGCGGGCGCTTGCGTGGTGGGGTAGTAAAGCCAACCCCTCAACTCGCGCTTGCCCGAGGGCGTGTCGGCATCGCTGCGCGTGGTATCCGTCCATGCCAGCTCGCTGCGACCCACGCCATGTCCGGCCGGCACGGGAGTGACCGGCGCAGCCACATGGGCAGGCAGTCGCTCCGCGGGCGTACAGGCGGCAAGCGAGGCCACGACGGCTGCGGTTGCAAAGCTCGCCCGGACGACGAGTTGGCGCAGAGAGGGTACTGGCATGCAAGCACCGGCCGCAGAGGGATGTGGCTGCATGCTGGGATGCTTCAACCCGCCGTGCATGTGCCATTGGCTGGAGAAGCAGAAGTGCCATGGGCAATGCCTGGACCTGATTGGCGAAGACGCTCAGTCAGAGATTCCGTTCGCGCTGAGCGTAGCTTGCGATAGCAAGCGAAGTCGAAGCGTCAGGCAGTGATTACCCTTCGACTTCGACCCTGCGGGCCTACGCTCAGGGTGAACGGTGGGACATGAGCTGAGCGTCGTCACTAATCAGGTGCCCGGAAGGCTGGCCGGGTGTTCGAATGGTTCCCGACGCGATTCCTTGGAGTGCGCTCCTGTCAGCCGGCCGGCGGCTTGCCAGTGAACACTGCCAACTGCGCCGCGAACGCTCGCTTGTACGCCGGCCGCGCTTCGCCGCGCGCGACATAGGCGGCAAGGCTCGGGAATTCATCCAGCAGGCCCGAGGGCCTAAGCCGCTGCAGCGTGTGCACCATCATCAGGTCGCCCGCGCTGAACGCGCCGTCCAGCCAGTCGGCCTCGCCGAGGCGGATGGCAAGCTCGCCCGCCCGGTGACGGATGCGATCCTTGACGATCGGCAGGCGCTCCCCGGTCCAGGGTTTGTCGCCTTCCGCAAACTTCGCGGTTTGCAGTTCGAGGATGGGCGGCTCCACCGTGTTGAGCGCGGCGAACATCCAGCTGATCGCGCGTGCCCTGGCGTTCGCGTCCTGCGGCAGCAAGCCCGCATGGTGCTGCGCGATGTGGAATACGATGGCGCCCGATTCGAACAGGGCGAGTTCGCCTTCCTCGTAGGTGGGAATCTGCCCGAACGGGTGCAGCGCGCGATGCGCGGGTTCCTTCATTGCCTTGAACGAAACCAGGCGAACGTCGTAAGGCTGGCCCGCTTCTTCGAGCGCCCAGCGCACGCGCATGTCGCGCGCGAGGCCCTGGCCGCGGTCGGGCGAGCTTTCAAAGGCGGTGATAGTGGGGATCATGGGGGACTCCTGGTGCCTTCAGCTTGGAGAAAAGGTGTCTAGAAAAGGTGTCAGGGACAATCCTTGGAAGGCTGTCTGTGCGTGCGAATGGTCCCTGACACCTTGCTCCCTCATTCCTCGAGGGGACGTACCTCGGACTCGCCCTCGAACCCGGGCCAGTAGGTGCGGTGCAGCTCCATGAACTTCGTGGCCAGCTCGACGGCGTCCGCGTGCGTGGGGGCCTCGATCAGGGAATACCCGCCTACGACCTCCTTCGCCTCGGCGAATGGACCATCGGACACGATCACCTTGCCGCCGGTGAGGCGGACGCGTGTTCCCTTCGCGAGTGGTTTCAGCCCCGCACCGTCGATGAACATGCCCTTTTGCGCGTATTCCGCGATGAATCCACCCATCGCTTCGAACAGGGCGGGCGGGACGTCGCTGTGGTCATAGTCCGCGGGGTGCTTGATGAACATCATGTACCGCATTGCGTATTGCTCCTTGGGGGTGAAAGCTGGGGTGAAACCGGCGGGCTTTGCCGGCCGGGGCGGCGGCCGCGTCGAGGCGTGCCACGGTTACCACGAATGGCGCCTGTCGAAATCGACACTACTGTCGAAATCGACGTTGCAAGACAAGATGCATTTTGAGTCGCAAGTCTTGCCCCATGCTCGGCGACAGATCGTTGCCATCGTCAGCCGCGCCGCGCCGCCTCGATCGCTGCAATATCGATCTTCGTCATCGTCATCATGGCGTCGAACGCGCGCTTGGCCGCGGCGGGGTCCGGGTCGGTGATCGCGGCCATCAGCATGCGCGGGGTGATCTGCCACGACACGCCCCACTTGTCCTTGCACCAGCTGCAGGCGCTAGCCTGGCCGCCGTTGTCGATGATGGCATTCCACAGGCGGTCGGTTTCGGCCTGGTCGTCGGTGGCTACCTGGAACGAGAACGCATCGGTGTGCGGGACGCCGGGGCCGCCGTTCAGGCCCAGACACGGGATGCCCATGACCGTGAACTCGACCGTCAGCACGTCGCCCTGCTTGCCCGCGGGGTAGTCGCCGGGTGCGCGATGGACTGCGCCCACGGCGCTGTCCGGGAAGGTCCTGGCGTAGAACGTCGCGGCGTCCAGGGCGGTGCCGTCGTACCAGAGGCAGATCGTGTTCTTGCTCATCATGGGGATTCTCCTGGTGTGGCGCGTTGAACGCGCTGTTTCATGGCCTGTGGCGAAGGCGGCTCAGCCCGGGATCGTCGGTTCCACCAGCCGTTCCAGCAGGGTCAACGATTCCTGCCAGCCGAGATAACACTGCTCGGAAGGGATCACGTCGGGGATGCCGGCCTGTTCGATCTGCACTTCGGTGCCGCAGCTCACCTCGCGCAAGGCGATGGTGGTGACCATGGTGCCGGGCAGGTTGGGGTCGTCGAAGCGGTCGTCGTGGACGATGCGCCGGTTCGGCTGCAGTTCCAGGTACGTGCCGCCGAAGCTGTGGCCGTTGCCGCTGCTGAAGTTGCTGAAGCTCATGCGGTAGCGGCCGCCGACGCGCGCGTCGAGCTCGTGCACGGTGCAGGTGAAGCCGTCCGGCGGCAGCCACTTGGCCAGCGCGGCGGGATCGAGGAAGGCGCGATAGACGCGTTCGGGTGGAGCGGTGAACACGCGCAGCAGGCGAACGGTGCCGGACATGGTGGATCTCCAGGTGGGTGCCAAGGCGGTCTTCACTGTGACGACGAACGGGCGAGCCGCATATCGACACGGGTGGCGTACCGATTTTTCGGATCGTGCGTGGTCATCATGTCAGCACGCGTGTCCGTACCGCGTCCGATGTCCGCTGCGAGTGTCCGCGGACGGATGTCCGTTCGTTGATGGCCGACACGGGAATGGCTTGGGAATGCGGGTTTCCGGGCCTCGCCTGCGTTGGCACGGTGCTTGCCATATCCATCTCGAAAGCTTCATTTGCACTCAACGGAGAGCCGTCATGAAATTCGAGACCCTGATGCTGCAGAGCCTGTTCACCGCTTGCCTGCTGATCTGCGTGATGACCGTCGGCGGCATGTTGCTGGCGTGAGCGGATCGAGGCGTCGGCGAGCTTCGCCGGTCGCTTCCGCGCATGCCGCTTCGTCTTGCGCGCATGCCTGTTCTTTCGATGTTGTTGCGGATGTGTCATTCGGCATGCATGACCTCCTGCCCATGGGAGTTGGTGTTTCCGGGCAGTAGTCTGCGCGCCGTCATCCGACGAGATTTTCATCGGGTGGCGGCGGATCGATGTGCATCGAGAGTTTCCGGCGACATGCCGGTTTTGGGCGGCACGGTCCGCCACGTTTCACGGGCACATGGCCAAACCCCTGGCGTGCCCGTGCTTTCCCCCACTGATATCAAATGGAAGCCATAACCATGAACAGCATTTTCTCGAAGCATCCTGTTTCGCGTCGCCTTGGCCGTGGCCTGATGCTGGCCGGCATCGCCGGCGTGTTCGCGCTGGCCGGGGTTTCCACCGCCAGCGCGCAGGCCACCACGGGCTCGGTGTTCGGCAAGGCGCCGGCGGGCTACGCCGTTTCGGTCCGCAGCGCGACCACCGGCACCGGGCGCACGGTCCACGTGGACGACAGCGGCCGCTACTCCGCCCGGGAACTGCCCAATGGCGTCTACACGGTTACCTTGAAGGACAAGGATCAGGCCGTCGCCAAGCACCCGAACGTGGAAGTGATCGTGGGCCGCGGCGTCGAGGTGGATTTCGACTGCAGCAAGATCAAGTGCGGCGAGATTGCCGACGCGAAATGAGCCATCGGGCATGTCGATGCCCTGATGCGCCGTGGATGGAACGGAAAGGCCCGACGGGAAACCGCCGGGCCTTTCCTTCAGGCGAAGGATGCGGCAGCTGCGTCCGCGAGCAGGAAATCCAGCGCCTCCTCGCACGGCGCATCCACCTTCAGCGCGAGCAGCGCATCGGCGCGGGTGCGGCTGTCGGTCATGCCGTCCTTTCGTCTTCAGCGTTCCGTGAACGACCATGTCACGGTTGATGTGGGTGATATTTCATGCCATATTCGTCCCATAATCTGGAGACGAATATGGAGGCCATCCTTGCCGATGCGAGCATCAGCATCACCGAGCTCAAGCGCAATCCCAGCGCCGTGATCGAGGCGGCCGACGGTGAGCCGGTCGCGGTGCTGGTGCACAACAAACCAAGCGCGTACCTGGTGCCTGCCGAGACGTACAAGCGTCTGCTGGAACGGCTGGAGGATCTCGAGCTTGCCGAGCTGGTGCGCGAGCGCAGCGGCGAGAAACGGGTGAAGGTCAAGCTCGATGAGCTATAGCCTGGCGTTCGTGGAATCGGCGCTCAAGGAATGGCGCAAGTTGGCGCCGGGCATCCGCGAGCAACTGAAGCACAAGCTGGCTGAGCGGCTGGAACAGCCGCACGTGCCATCCGCACGCCTGCACGGCATTCCGGACTGCTACAAGATCAAGTTGCGCACGGCCGGTTATCGGCTCGTCTATCAGGTGGACGACAAAGTCGTGCTGGTCACCGTGATCGCGGTCGGCAGGCGTGACAAAGGTTTGGTCTATCTCACTGCGAAGAAACGCAGCTGACCGTCTTCGATCATGCCGCGTCCGTTCTCGTGGGCGGGTCGGAAACGGTCACGGCTGCTCGCGCGGCGTCAGTACCGGACGGCACCGTTCCCTGCTGATGATCGGGTGCCGGCCATGGACGCGCCGCTGGGTGGCGCCGGATCGGCGTGTTCAGGCAGCGGGCGCCGTGACGGTGTGGAGCGCCATGTCTGGCGAGGCAGATGCGAGCACGAAGTCCAGCGCCTCCTCGCACGGCGCATCCACCTTCAGCGCGAGCAGCGCGTCGGCGCGGGTGCGGCCCAGCGTGACGGCGGCGACCGGCTTGCCGGCCTGCGCGGCGGCGTGGGCGAAGCGGTAGCCGGAATACACCATCAGCGAGGAGCCGACCACCAGCATCGCGTCGGCGTTGCGGCAGGCGTCCATGGCGGCGGCCACGCGCTCGCGCGGCACGTTTTCGCCGAAGAACACCACGTCGGGTTTCACGATGCCGCCGCAGTGCGGACACGGCGGCACGTCGAAGCTGGCGAAGTCCTGGTGCTCCAGATCGGCGTCGCCATCCGGCGCATCGGCGGCGTCGAGGTCGGCCCAGTGCGGATTGCGCTCGACCAGCGCGCGCTGGAAATCGTGGCGCGACCCACGCCAGTCGCAGGCCATGCAGCGCACGGTGTCGAGCCGGCCGTGCAGGTCGACCACGTTCGCGTTGCCGGCGCGCTGGTGCAGGCCGTCCACGTTCTGTGTCACCAGCAGTTCGATCCTGCCCTGGCGTTCCAGCGCGGCCAGCGCGTGGTGCGTGGCGTTCGGCTGGGCGTGGCCGAAGCGGCGCCAGCCCACCAGGCTGCGCGCCCAGTAGCGGCGGCGGGTGGCGTGTTCGCCCATGAAGGCGGTGAAGGTGACCGGCGGCGCGCGTTTCCACAGGCCATCGCGGTCGCGGTAGTCGGGAATGCCCGACGCGGTGCTGCAGCCCGCGCCGGTGAGCACGAACAGGCGCGGGTGGGACTCGATGAAGTGCTGCAGCGGGGTCATGGTGAACAAACCTGTCTGTAGGAGCGCACCCTGTGCGCGAATGCTTTGTTCCGATCAGCGCCAGAGCATTCGCGCACAGGGTGCGCTCCTACACAGTGCGGTGGTGGTCAGCCCAGCGTGGCCATGTCGATCACGAAACGGTATTTCACGTCGCCCTTGAGCATGCGTTCGTAGGCTTCGTTGATGTCCTTCATCGCGATCATCTCGATGTCGGAGACGATGCCGTGTTCGGCGCAGAAATCCAGCATCTCCTGCGTCTCGCGGATGCCGCCGATCGCGGAGCCGGCGAGCCGGCGGCGCCCGAGGATCAGGTTGAACACGTTGGGCGAGGGGTGCGGCGTGGCGGGGGCGCCAACCAGACACATGGTGCCGTCGCGCTTGAGCAGGGTGATGAAGGCGTCGAGATCGTGCGGCGCGGCCACGGTGTTGAGGATGAAGTCGAAGCTGCCGGTGTGCTGCGCCATCTGCGCCGGATCCTTCGAGATCACCACCTCGTCGGCACCGAGGCGCTTCGCATCGGCCTGCTTGCCGGGCGAGGTGGTGAACAGCACCACGTGCGCGCCCATCGCGTGGGCCAGCTTCACGCCCATGTGGCCGAGGCCGCCCAGGCCCACGATGCCTACCTTCTTGCCGGGACCGGCGCCCCAGTGGCGCAGCGGCGAATACGTGGTGATGCCGGCGCACAGCAGTGGCGCCACGGCGGCGAGCTGCCTGGCCTCGTGGCCGACGCGCAGCACGAACTTCTCGTTCACCACGATGTTCTCGGAGTAGCCGCCCCAGGTGTTCTCGCCGCCGAACATGGGGCCGTTGTAGGTGCCGGTGAAGCCGTTCTCGCAGTACTGCTCCTCGCCGTCGGCGCAGGAGGCGCAATGCTGGCAGCTGTCCACCATGCAGCCCACGCCCACGGTGTCGCCCGGCTTGAACTTCGTCACGTGGTCGCCCACCGCGACCACGGTGCCCACGATCTCGTGGCCGGGCACGGAGGGGTAGAGCGTGTTGTGCCATTCGTTGCGTGCGGTGTGCAGGTCGGAGTGGCAGACGCCGCAATACAGGATGTCGATCCTGATGTCGTGCGGTCCCGGCTGGCGGCGTTCGATGCTGAGCGGGGCCAGCGGCTGGCTGGCGGAGGCGGTGCCATAGGCGCGGGTCTGGGACATGCGGGTTCTCCGATGCGGGGAGCGGGAAAGTGGCCAAAGCTTACGCCTTGCGGCGAAGCGCGGTCGCAGCGGATGTCATGGGGGCGCGCGTCACGTTTGCAAAGGCCAGCATGCGCCGGTGCCATTGAAGCGCGGTGATGCGGTGCCCATCATGGCGGGACTGTCCCCATCGTGAGTCCACCATGTCCGATCTGTACGCGTTTGCCGTCAATCGCCGCTGGCCCGCGCAGCACCCCGATCGCATCCAGCTGTATTCGCTCAACACGCCGAATGGCGTGAAGGTGTCGATCATGCTGGAGGAAACCGGGTTGCCTTACGAGGCGCATCTGGTCGACATCGGCCAGGACGAGAGCCACCTGCCGGAGTTCCTCGCGCTGAACCCGAACGGCAAGATCCCCGCGCTGATCGATCCCCACGGTCCCGACGGCAAGCCGCTGGGTCTGTTCGAATCGGGCGCGATCCTGGAGTACCTCGCGGAGAAGACCGGCCAGTTCCTGCCTGCCGATCCGGCGCGGCGCTGGGAGACGATCCAGTGGCTGTATTTCCAGATGGCGTCGATCGGGCCGATGTTCGGCCAGGTCGGCTTCTTCCACAAATACGCCGGCCGCGAATACGAGGACAAGCGGCCGCTGGCGCGCTACGTCAACGAGTCGAAGCGCCTGCTCGGCGTGCTGGACGGGCGTCTCGCCGGGCGCGACTGGATCATGGGCAACGAGTACACCATCGCCGACATCGCCACGCTGGGCTGGGTCAACAACCTGATCACCTGGTACGAGGCGCGCGAGCTGGTGGAATACGAGCGCTTCAAGCACGTCGATGCCTGGCTGCAGCGCGGCCTGGCGCGGCCTGCCGTGCAGCGTGGACTGAAGATTCCGTCCAAGGGGTGAGCACGGTTCCGGCACATTGAACGGACTGGCGGGGAGAGCGGCGATGAGCAAGGTATTGGTGACGGGCGGTTCGGGTTTCATCGGCAGTCATTGCATCCTGCAACTGCTGGCGGCGGGCCACGAGGTGCGCACCACGGTGCGCAGCCGGCAGCGCGAGGCCGCGGTGCGCGCCATGCTGGAGCAGGGCGGCGCCGGATCGGGCGCGCGGCTGTCGTTCGTCGAGGCCGATCTGGAACGGGATGCCGGCTGGCCGGAGGCGGTGGCCGGTTGCGACTACGTGCTGCACGTGGCCTCGCCGTTTCCGCCGACCCTGCCGAAGCACGAGGACGAGCTGATCGTGCCCGCGCGCGAAGGTGCGCTGCGCGTGTTGCGCGCCGCGCGCGATGCCGGCGTGAAGCGCGTGGTGCTGACTTCCTCGTTCGCGGCGGTCGGCTACGGTCATCCGCCGCAGACGGCGCCATTCGACGAGACCAGTTGGACGAATGCCGACGGCGACGACGTACAGCCATACGCGAAGTCCAAGACCCTCGCGGAACGCGCGGCCTGGGATTTCATCGCGCGCGAGGGCGGCGCGCTGGAATTGTCCGTGGTCAATCCGGTCGGCGTGTTCGGCCCGGTGCTGGGGCCGGACTATTCCACCTCGATCCTGCTGGTGCAGCGCCTGATGGACGGCGCCATGCCCGGCTGTCCGCAGCTGCATTTCGGCGTGGTGGACGTGCGCGACGTGGCCGACCTGCATCTGCGCGCGATGAGCGATCCGGCCGCCAAGGGCGAGCGCTTCCTCGCCGTGGCCGGCGACTTCATGTCGATCCGCGACATCGCCGTCACGCTGAAAGAGCGCATGGGCAGCGCGGCGCGCAAGGTGCCCACGCTGCGGCTGCCGAACTGGCTGGTGCGGCTTGCGGCGTTGCGCGATTCGTCGGTAAAGCAGATCCTTCCGGAACTCGGCAAGCGCAAGAACGCGACCAGCGCCAAGGCGCAACGCGTGCTCGGCTGGTCCCCGCGCCCGAACCGGGACGCCGTGGTCGCCACGGCCGAGAGCCTGGTGAAACTGGGCCTGCTCAAGGCGTGAACGACGGCGCGCGCCACGCGACGACTCCAGTCCCCGACCACGGAGATTCCACATGCAAACCCATATCGCCCTGTTGCGTGCGGTGAACGTGGGCGGCACCGGCAAGCTGCCGATGGCCGAGTTGCGCGCGATGTGCGAGCAGTCGGGCTTCGCGGACGTGCGCACCTACATCGCCAGCGGCAACGTGGTGTTCCGCAGCGCGTTGCCGGAATACAAGGTGGCGGCGGCACTGGAGGCGCGACTGGCGGCGTATGCCGGCAAGCCGGTGGGCGTGCTGGTGCGCACGGCGGCCGAGATGGCCGCGGTGCTGGCGGCCAATCCGTTTCCCGACGCGCCGGGCAATCGCGTGGTGGCGATCTTCCTGGACAGCCCGCCGCCGGCCGACGCGCTGGAACACGCCAGTGGTCGCAGACACGAAGCGATGGCGCTGGGCCGGCGCGAGATCTACGTGCATTACGGCGAAGGCATGGCCGATTCGCGCCTGCGCATTCCCGCGGCCAAGGCGGGCACGGCGCGCAACCTCAACACCGTCGCCAAGCTGGCGGCCATGGCGGCGACATGAGGTGGACGGGTGGCCGACTTTCCCATCTCGGCGATGCGGGCCGGCGGCCGTGCGCGTGATGGGCGACGCCTTGCTTGCCATGGTCGAAACGCTGGAACACGAGCGTTCGCTGGATGCCCCGGATCGCCTGCGTGAGCGCATCGAGGCGCTCGATCGTCTGGATGCGCTCGCGCCTGCCGAGGACGAGGGGGCGCTCGCTCGGCGTGCCCGGGCGACCCGGCAGCGGCTGGAGGCGGCCAACGCGCTGCAGTTCGAAGCCGTGCGCGCGGCGATCCGGCGGGGCGAGGGCCGCGATGCGCTCGGGCTCGCCGACGATGACGAGGCATGCCGCGCCGGCGACGCCTACGACTGGCGCGACGAACTGGTCGCCGGCGTGTTGCCGTTCGGCGAGCCGGGCGAAGCGTCACCACTGCCACCGGAGATGGTGTTCTACCAGCCCACGCCGGCGCGGCACGTGTTCGACCTGCTCGATCGTCTTGCGCTGGATGCGGACGACGTGCTGGTCGACCTGGGTTCGGGTCTCGGCCATGTGCCGTTGCTCACCGCGATCTGCACCCCGGCGCGTGGCATCGGCATCGAGATCGAGCCGGCCTACGTGGCGGCTGAGCGCGCCTGCACGCAAGCGCTGCAACTGGCGAATGCGCAATTCGTGCACGGCGATGCGCGTGCAACGGATTTCGCCGTCGGCAGCGTGTTCTACCTCTACACGCCGTTCACCGGCTCGGTCCTGCGCCGCGTGCTGGATGCGTTGCGGCACGAGGCGGCACGCCGCGCTTTCCGCGTGTGCAGTTTCGGACCGTGCACGGGCGTGCTGGCTGCCGAGCCATGGCTGGCCGGCGAGGATGCGCCGACGCCCGGCCGCGTGGCGATCTTCCGCACGCGCTGCTGAGCCGGCGAGCTGCCTCGACCTTGCCACATGCACCGCCCGGAAAAGTCCGGGCATGCATGCAGAGTGACGGCTCGTTGCGTTTCCCGTGCACCCGTCAAGGAACCCCCATGGATCGACGTACCCTGCTGAAAACCACCTTGCTGGGCGCCTCGGCGCTCGCCCTTGGCCCCGCGTTCGCACGCGCCGGGCGCGCATCGGATGTCGAAGCCCGGCTGGCCGCGCTGGAGCGGCGCCATGGCGGGCGCCTGGGCGTGGCCATCCTCGACACCGACAACGGTCGTCGCCACGGCCATCGCGCGGACGAACGCTTCCTGATGTGCAGCACGCACAAGCTGCTGACGGTGGGTGCGGTGCTGGCGCGGGTGGACCGCGGCGTCGAACAGCTGGACCGGCGCGTGGTGTTCGAGCGCGACGTGGTGTTGTCCTGGGCGCCGGTGACCAGCAAGCACATGGGTGCGCCGGGCATGAGCGTGGCCGAACTGTGCGAGGCGGCGATCACGGTGAGCGACAACACGGCGGACAACCTGCTGCTGCGCAGCCTGGGCGGGCCGCCTGCGGTGACGGCGTTCGCGCGCAAGCTGGGCGATCCTCTCACCCGGCTGGACCGCTACGAACCCGAGCTCAATGACGGCGCGCCGGGCGACCTGCGCGACACCACCACGCCGGATGCCATGCTCGGCAACCTGCGCGCCCTGCTGCTCGGCGACATGCTGTCCGTGGCTTCGCGCGAGCGGCTGGCGGCGTGGATGCGCGCCGCCAGCACCGGCCTCGACAAGCTGCGTGCCGGCATGCCCTCCAACTGGCAGGCGGGCGACAAGACCGGCAGCGGCGCCCACGATGAAACCAACGACATCGCGATCTTCTGGCCGCCGCAACGCAAGCCGCTGCTGGTGGCGGCCTACCTGGCAGGCTCGACGGCGGACGCGGCCGGGCGCAGCGCCGTGCTGGCCGAAGTGGGGCGGATCGCCGCATCGGTTTGAGTCCACGGTGGCATCCCCGGGTAGCGTCCCGCGCGTCAGCCGCTGAAAAAATCCCCGGGCCATGTCGATTTCCGACAACGCCATTCGTCGTTTCCGCAAAGGCCGGGTGGGCCGGCCTTGTCCGGGGAACAGACGATGCGCGCGACGCTGCATTCAAAAGCCGATTCCGTGGAAGCGACCATGCGTGGGAACAGGATCGGCGCAACCGCGATCCAGTGCTTCGCATGGCTGGTCGGACTTGGCACGGCACACCTGGTGTTCGCGCAGGATGCCGCGGCACGCTATCCGAAGATGGCCCCGGTCGACCAATACCTCATGGTGGATCGGAGCGCGGAGATCGCCTTGGCGCGCAGTGCGGCGCCGGAGTCCATTTCCCGCGATGCGACGGTCCTGGTGCTGGGGCGCAAGGGTTACGAGACAGCGGTAGCAGGCAAGAACGGTTTTGTCTGCTTCGTGGGCAGAAGCTGGCTGGGTCCGTTCGACTGGCCCGAATTCTGGAACCCGAAAGTGCGGGCCGCCGATTGCCTGAATCCCCAGGCTGCGCGTTCGGTCGTGCCCGTCGTGTCTCTGCGCGCCAGGATGGTGTTGGCGGGTCGTTCCAGGGCGGAGACCGTGTCGGCACTCAAGGCGGCGTTCGGGAACGGACAGCTGCCGGATCTCGAAAGCGGCGCCATGGATTACATGATGTCGAAGTCGGCCTATCTGACCGATGAAGGGGGCCACGACATGCCCCATCTCATGTTCTACACGCGCGTCAAGGATGGCAGGGATTGGGGCGCTGGCGCGGCGGGATCGCCGGTCATGTCCAGTCCCTACTGGTTCATCGCTCCCTCGGAACAACCGCAAGCGAAGGGGTTGCCGTCGATACTCGTGTTCCTGGTCGCGGCCCCGAACTGGTCGGACGGGACGCCTGCAGGCATGCACGATGACTGATGCGTGTGCGGTTTGGTGGCGGAGCGGTCCAGCGTGCCAGCGAGCTTCCGACGCATCGGAATACTGCCCGGCTGTTGCCGGAATCCGCGGCTTTCCGTGTCGTGGCGATGTTAAACGCGCCTTCATGCAATGACTCCGGAATATCGACAAATGCCCCGGTAGGGTCCCTGTGCGAGCGCGGCATCTCGGTTTCGCCGTGGAAGTGGAGCATGAGGCTGCAACAGCGCCGCGCTCGCACCCAACCCCCGCAACGGAGACCTCACATATGAAAGGTTTAGTCACGGCAGGGCTGCTGGTTGCAGCTGCGCTGGCATTGTCGGCGTGCGGCAAGAGCGGCGAGATGACACCCTCGTCCGAGGCTCCCGATCACGCGGCGAGCGCACAGGCACCGGCGGCGACACCACCGGCCACGCCACCGCCAGCGACGCCGGCCACCGCTCCCGAGCCCGCGGCGACCAGCGCCGCGCCGCCGTCGGCCTCGACCGCCGCAAGCGGGGCGAACCCGCAGCAGTAGCGACACCTCCGAAAGTATCGAGGTCGTTGCGCGGACCATGGATGGCCTGCCACGACACGTGCAGATGATCGTCGAAGGCGGCCCGGACCCGGGCCGCCTTCGCAATGCCGCAAGTCACCGCATCAGGGCGCGCGTTCGCCAAAGGTTGGCGACGGCATCGGGTGGATCAGCGGGCTCGCTCGTTCATTGGCCGGGGTGGTACACGCGCTCGGTGTGCCCCTTGAGCTGGTCGGGCCAGAAATACACCGTGCGCAGGTTGCCGCTGGCGTAGCGTTCGGCCTCGTCGGCGAAATGCGGTGAACCGGGATGGCCGCTTTCGCCGCCGGCGGTGACGGCGCGCGCACTCACCCGCGGGCCGAACTCCACCACGGCCACGAAGCTGTTGCCGCTGGAACCGTAGTAGCGCTTGGTGCCGGGCCAGCGGTGCGCGCCGAACGAGGCCAGCGAACCCCAGCGCGAGGAGACGAACGGCACCGGCATGCTGGGCTTCGCATCGTCGAAGTGCGGCTTGATCGCGTCGTCAAGGCGCTGGAAGCGGTTGATCTCGCCCCAGGCCACGCCCCAGCTGCCGAAATCCTGTTGCAGGCGATCCACCGCTTCGTCCAGCGCGCGCAGGCGTTCCTGCGCACCGTCCGTGCGGGCAATGGTGTCGTAGGGCGAGACGCCCGCGGCCTTCGCCTTGGGCACGCTTTCGTCCCACAGCGTGTCGCCCCAGAACACCGCCAGCGAAGTAGGCATGGAGGCGATGCCCCAGCGGCAATCCCAGTGCCGCAGCAATTCCACCGGGCCGGCCAGCTTCGCCTTCAACGGATCGTGGGCGGGCAGGGCGTCGTAGTCCTGCGCGAGGAGGGGGATCAGCTTCGCGAACTCGGGCAGGTACGAGTCGAACGCGGTGGTGATCAGTTTCGGCATCGAGAAGCCACGTGCATCGGTGAGCATCCGCGTAGCGTGGAGGCCGCGCGGGTTCTCGCCGAAGGTATCCATGTAGCGCGGGAAGTCGGCCTGCTTGGGGCTGTACTTGCCGGCGGCGGAATACGGCCAGTCGTTGGTGTTCATCGCCCAGCCGTTCGGCGGGTTCACCGCCTGCGGCAAGTCTTTCAGCGGCGTGAGTCCTTGCCAGTCGGTGGCGGGGTCGCTGCCGTCCACGGGTTTCGTGTAGTCGAAGCGGTTGTCGCGTTTCGGCACGAACTGCGGCATCAGGAACGCGATCTCGCCCTTGTCGTCGGCGAACAATGTGTTGTTGGAGGAGTTGGCCTTGAGTTCGGCCACCTGCATGTAGCTGGCGTAGTCGTGCGCCTTGGTGCGCAGCCAGCTCTGTTCCAGCGCGGCGATGGGTTTGTCCATCAGAGCCTCGGCGATCCACTTGCCGTTCTCGCGCTTCACGATGGGGCCGTGGTGGGTGAAGTACGCGGTGAAGCGGCGCGTCTTCGACGTGCCATCGGCTGCGCGGTAGCGCACCGCGATCTCGCGATCGGTCACCGGGCGCAGCGCCTTGCCGTAGCGGTAGAAGAGCTTGCCGTCCTTGTGTTCGATGGTCTCGGCGAATTCGTCCACCGCGTCGAGGCCGGTGGAGGTATGCATCCAGCCGATGTGCCGGTTGAAGCCCTGGTAGACGAAGAACTGGCCCCAGGTCACCGCGCCGTAGGCATCCAGACCCTCGTCGCTCGTCATCTGCAGCTCGGAGCGGAAGTAGAACGAGGTGTGCGGGTTGATCAAGAGCAGCGCGTGGCCGTCGGTGGTGAGCTTCGGCGCGATCGCGATGCCGTTGGAACCGGTGGGTTCGGCCCAGCTGGGCGGATTGACTGCGGCCAGCGCGGGATGCGCGTCGCCGTAGAACGCGGCGAGATCCTTCAGCGAGACGCGCTCGATGTCGCCGCCGATGCTGCCCTCGGTGAAGGACAGCGCCATCCACGGTTCGAAATGCGCGATCACCTTCGGGTGCACGTCCGGGTGCGTGGCGAGGTACCAGTTGAGGCCGTCGGCCCAGGCGTCCATCAGCTTGCGCAGCCAGTCGGGGCTTTGCGCGTAGAGCTTCTTCAGCTTGACCGGATCGACCCACAACTGCTGGCGCAGGTCCTGCCAGATCGCGGTTTCGCCCTCGGCCTGCGCCGTCCAGCCCAGCGCGGTGAGGTAGTTCGTCTCCACGCGGTTGAAGTCGTCTTCGGCCTGGGCGTAGGCCATGCCGAACAGCGCGTCGGCATCGGTCTTGCCGTGCACGTGGGCGATGCCCCAGTCGTCGCGGGTGATGGTGACGGCCTGCGCCTCGCGCTGCAGGCGTGCGTGCTCGGTGGTCTGCGCCGGCGCCGCGGCGGTGAAGCCCAGCGCGAGCAGGAGCAGCCACGGGTGGGCGCGGCGCAGGACGGAAGTCGGATGGCGTGCGGACATGCAGGTTCCCCGTGACATGCGCCCGGTCGACACGCGATGGTGCGCGCCACGTCGGCACGGGCAGGTTGACGGGGCATCTTGCGTGGCTCGGCCCGATCCGGCAAGGCAACGCATGGCCTACACGAACGAACAGGCCCACCATGCGGTGGGCCTGTTTGCTTTACGCATGCCGTGACGAATCAGTGCCGCTTGTCGTCGCGACGGTCCTGGTGCGCGGCCGGTGCGGCCCGGCCTTGCGGGGCCGCCGTATGTCCGTACTGGGCGGGGCGGGCCTCGGCCTGTCGATACGCGGGCTGCGCGTAGTGCGGCTGGGCCGGTCGATAGGCAGGCTGCGCATAATGCGGCTCCGGACGATAAGCCTGCGACGGCGCGCCCTGCGGCCGGTACGGCATGCCGCGCCCACCGTTGTCCATCGGCTGGTAACGGGCCGATGTACGGTTGGGCTGCGCCCCGTAGGCATTCGACCTTGCCTGCTCGCGGTTCGTTGACGCCGGGTTGTAGCGGTTTTCGCTGGCCGGTCGCATCGCTGCATCGGACCGCATCGCCGCATTGCCATGCGGCGCGAAGCTGGCCGAGCGCAGCGCGTTGCCGCGTTGCGGGTTGCCGGCAGTTTGCGGCGCAAGCCGAGTTTCACGGACCGCCGCCGGCGCCACGCCGCGCCCATTGAACACGCCCGCCCGCGGCGTAGCCGCGATCGGCGGCTGGCCGTGGTTCTGCGAGGCGCGCAGCGACGGCATGCGGCTGGCCATGGCGCGCTGCTGCAGCTGTGCCGCCACCGGTGCGGTGTGCGGCTCGCGGCTCCAGGCCAGCTGCTGCGGGGTGGCGCGTGCCGCGATGCCGCGCGGGCCGCCGTTGTAGCTGGTGCGGTTGACGATCGTGGTGTTGTTGATCACCGTCCTGTTGTAGACGTTGGTGATGTTGTTGGTGACGTGGTTCACCGTGCGGTTGTAGTAGAAGCCGTTGCCGCGCCAGTAGCCGCCGTCATAGCCGCGGCCGCCATAGCCGTAGCCGTAGTCGATGCCGCCGTAGAAGCCCACGTGGCGACCCCAGTAGCCGGCATGGAAGAGGTAGACGCCGCCGCTCCAGCCCCAGTAGCCCGGCGTCCACAGCGCGCCGACAAACGGCGCCAGCACCCAGGTGCCCGGCACCCAGTAGTACTCGTAGCCGTCCCAGGCCCAGTAGCCCGGTGTCCAGATGTAGCCCGGGCCGGGGATCGCCGGCTGCACGTAGACCGGCAGCGCGGGCGGTGCGATGTTCACCGAGACGAACACGCCGGCATGCGCGCGGCCCGGCACGGCGGCGAGCGCGGCCGCAGCGAGCAGGGCTGCCGCGCCGCGCACCAGCCATTGCTGGCGCAGTGAAAAGCTGTTCGTGGTGATGCGGTTGTGCATGGCGACCTCCCGGTGGCTGTGTGTGCATCAATAACGCAGGAGCGGTCGTGCTGGCGACGGACCTTCCGTGGCGGGTTGCGCATCGGTTCAGCGCCGCGTACCTGCCGGGGATCGGCTGTTTCCATGGCAGGCCTTGTGCGCCAAGGGCTGGCGGCTTTCCGTACCGCAGCTTAATCGGCGCAGGCTCGCGACCGGTCCGGGGGCCGTCGCCCGGCACATGCAGCATCCGCGGCATGAGGGCGGCAGCATCCGCCGGGCCGCGTGACAATCGGGCTTCAGCACACGAGGACATCCGTCGCCGGCATGGCGACGGGGCACGGCCGGTTTGCGGGCGCCCGGCTCCCGAGTCGGCCGTCGGACGGCAGTACCCCGCCGGGCATCACAACCGACAGTGGAGAATCACATGCATACCCGTTTTGAACGTACCGGTCCGCTCACCAAACTGGGCAGCTACCCGCAGTGGGCACAGGACATGGTGGCCGATTGCGAGCAGGCGAAGCAGGGCATCCTCGGCCATGAAGTGTGGGCGCGGATGAGCGAGGCCCGCCTCGACCCGGCGTCCACGCGCAACTTCATGGTGGGCGTGTGGCCGGTGATCGAACGCTTCCCGGCCTACATGGCCCACAATCTGTTGAAGACCCGCTACGGCCGCAGCCCGGGCGACAACCTCGCCCGGCGCTGGCTGGTGCGCAACATCCGCGTCGAGCAGAACCACGCCGAGTACTGGCTGAACTGGGCCGAGGGGGCCGGAGTGCCGGAGGAGGAGGTGACGACGGGGCGGCCGCCGGTGGGCAGTCAGGCGCTGGCCGCGTGGTGCGAGGAGGCGAGCCGCAGCGGCGACCTGGCGGCAGGCATCGTGGCCACCAATTACGCCGTGGAGGGAGCCACCGGCGAATGGTCGCAGCGGATCTTTGAAAGCACCGCCTACGCGGAAAGCCTGCCGAAGGAGGGGCGCGCCAGGAGCTTGCGTTGGCTTCAACTTCACGCGGCCTATGACGATACTCATCCTTGGGAGGCGCTGGAGATCGTCTGCGCCCTGGTCGGCACGACGCCGGGGGCAGACCAGGTCCGTCATCTGGGCGAATGCGTGCACCGCAGTTACACGAGCATGTGCATCACCTTGGATCATTGCATCGAGAGGCAGGGCAGGCTGGATGTGCGGGCAGGGGCCGCAGCCTGATTCCACGGGCCTTTGACAGGGGGCGCGCCGGCAACATGGCGCGCTTGTTGCTTTAGAATCGGCACGATGCAGAGCATGACTTCCAACCAGCGAAGATCATTGTCGCAGCACCTGCTACCGCTGGCGGTGGCGCTGTCGTTGGTGGTCGGCCTGGTCCTCGCCCTGACTTGGGGAGCCCTGCAGATCCAGGTCACTCTCGCCGGTTTCCTCAACGGCGAGAGTGTCTGGTCCAAGGCGCAGAAGCAGGCGGTGATCGACCTCGAGAGCTACGCCCAGAGCGGTCGCGCCGACCTGCTGGCCGACTACCGGAAGAACATGGCGGTGCTCGCCGCGGACCGCTGGGCCCGCGACGCGATCGCCAGCGGCCATTTCGACCATGCGAGGGTTCGGCAGTCGTTCCGCGATGCGCACGTGATACCGGAAGCGATCGACGGCATGATTTTCATGCTGCATTACTTCTCCTCGGCGCCCTACATGAACCAGGCCATCGCGGCGTGGTATTCCACCGATGCCACCATCGACGGGCTGGACCGCATCGCCGACGAATTGCAGCAGGCCCACGCCGACGGCAGCATCACGCCCGCCATGGCGGCGGCCGCACGCGAACGCATCGCGGAGTCCAATCGGTTCATCGAACCGCGCAGCAACCTGTTCTCGTCGCAGATCGCCGACGGCGCGGCCTGGATCGGCACCGTGCTGTTCCTGACCGTGCTCGCGGCGGCCGTGCTCGCCTCGCTGCTGTGGTTGCGCATGGCGCGCCGCATCCTGCAAGGCATACGCAGCAGCGAGGAGCGCTATCGCCTGCTGTTCGACAGCGCGAACGACGCGATCCTGATGATCGACGAAAGCCGCGGCCGCATCCTCGAGGCGAATCACACGGCCAAGGCCTGGATCGGTTGCACCAGGGGCCTGCTGGAAGGGCGCCCGTTCGACACGATCTTCGCCGGCGGGCTGCAGCCGCAGGCCAAGCGGGGCACGATCGGCATGCTGCTGACCGACGACGGCAAGCAGCGCCCGGTGGAGATCGAGAGCAGCCTGGTCACCTGGAGCGGCCGTCAGGTGCGGCAGGCGATCATCCGCGACATTTCCGAGCGCGTGACGATGGAACGCGAGCGCCGGGTGGCCGCCGAGGCGCTGGCCGGCATCGCCGAGGGCGTGATCATCGCCGATGCCGAACGCCGGGTGGTCTCGGTCAATGCCGCCCATGCCGAAATCACCGGCTTCGACGCGCAGGCCTTGCTGGGGCGGCGCTTCGACGAGACCCGTCGCATGCCCGATGGCGAGCCCCTGCCGGAGTCCGTCTGGAGCGGGCTGGCGGGCGGCCGCCACTGGAATGGCGAGGTGCAGAGCCGGCGCCAGGACGGCAGCAGCTACCCCGAGCAGTTGAGCATCAGCGCGATCCGCGACGTGCAGCACCACGTGCTGCATTACGTGGCCGTATTCAGCAACATCCACGTGGCCAAGGCGCAGCGGCAGCGGCTGGAGTACATGGCCACGCACGATCCGCTGACCGGGCTGGCCAACCGCGTCGCGTTCGAGCGGCAGGCCAGCGCCGCGATCGCCGCCGCGTCGCGCACGCGCACCGCGATCGCGGTGCTGTTCATCGACCTGGACGCGTTCAAGATCGTCAACGACAGCTACAGCCACGCGTTGGGCGACCGCGTGCTGCAGAAGGTCGCCGAGCGGATCGGGCGGCAGCTCTCCGAACGGGACGTGGCCGGTCGCATCGGCGGCGACGAGTTCACCGTGCTGCTGGACCGGCTCGAATTGCGCGAGGACGCCGGCGTGGTGGCCGAGCGCCTGCTCGCCTGCCTGGCCGAGCCGATGGTGGTGGACGATTGCGAGATCGTGCTGAGCGCCAGCATCGGCATCGCCGGCTACCCGCTTGACGGCGGCGACGCGACCACGCTGATCGCCAATGCCGATGCCGCGATGTACGTGGCCAAGAGCACCGAGCGCAACACGCTGCGGTTCTACACGCCGATCATGCAGGCCGATGCGCGCCAGCGCCTGCAGCTGGTGTCCGAGTTGCGGCGCGCGCTGGCGAACGAGGAATTCAGCCTGCGCTACCAGCCCAGCATGGACCTGCGCAGCGGCCGCATCGTGGGGGTGGAGGCGCTGCTGCGCTGGGAACACCCGGAGCGCGGCGAATTGCCGCCGGGCGAGTTCGTCGCGGTGGCCGAGAGCCTCGGCCTGATCCGCCGCATCGACGAATGGGTGATGCGCACCGCCTGCCGGCAGATTCGCGACTGGGACCGCGCCGGCATGCCGCAGATCCGGGTGGCGGTGAACGTGTCCGCGCGCTGGCTGGCCCATCCCGCCTTCGTCGACGGACTGGGCCGGTCGCTGCGCGAACACCAGGTCGCCCCGCAGCGGCTGGTGCTGGAGATCACCGAGGGCGCCATGCTGGGGCTGGGCGACGATACCGAGCGCACCATGCGCGCGCTGCACGACCTGGGCATCGAGGTGGCGATCGACGACTTCGGCACCGGCTATTCCTCGATGGCCTATCTCAAGCTGCCTGCCGTGACCTGGTTGAAGATCGACCGTTCGTTCATCACCGGGTTGCCGAAGGGCGTCAACGACGTGGCGATCGTCGAGGCGATGCTGGCGATGGCGCGCAGCCTGGGCCTGGGCACCATCGCCGAGGGCATCGAGCAAGAGGCCCAGCACCAGTTCCTGCTGAAGGCCGGCTGCGACGAGGGGCAGGGTTACCTGTATTCGTACCCGCTGCCGGCCGCCGCGCTCGAGCGCCTGATGAACCCGCGCCCGACGCCGGCGCGCCTGAGTCTGGTGCCGCCCAAGCCGTAGGCCTACCTCATGTACAGCGCCGGGAACCACTGCCGCAGGTTGGCGACCTTGGGCGTGTCGTTGATCGCGATGTAGAGGTCGTCGGGGTGGTGGCTGGCGTAGTCCTGGTGCCAGCTTTCCGCCGGATAGAAGGCCTTCAGCGGCACCAGCTGGGTGACGATGGGCGCGGCGTAGATCCCGGCCTTGCCGAGCTGGGCAAGGTAGCCAGCGGCGATGCGCTGCTGCTCGGGGCTGGCGTAGAAGATCACCGAGCGGTATTGCGTGCCGCTGTCCGGCCCCTGCCGATTGAGTTCGGTGGGGTTGGTGGCGACCGAGAAGAACACCTGCAGCAGCTGGCCGTAGCTGACCTGGCTCGGATCGAACACCACCTTCACCGATTCGGCATGCCCGGTGTCGCCTTCGCTGACCAAGTCGTAATGCGCGGTAGCGGCGTTGCCGCCGCTGTAGCCGGCCCAGGTCTTGCGCACGCCCTTGACGTGTTCGAACACCTCCTGCACGCCCCAGAAGCAGCCGCCGGCGAACACCGCGACCTGCTCGCCGTGGGCGGCGGCGCGTGGTGCGTCCACGGCCGGTGGCGGCAGCTTCGCGGCGGCCGCGGGCGGCAGCGTGCAGGCGCCGAGCAGGCCCAGGGCGAGCGTGGCGCCCAGGGTACGGAGGGGATGGCGGCAAGTGGACATGGCGGACCTCGCGAGGATGCTTCGATCGCTATTCGCCGGCAGGGGCGGGCCGGTTACCTGCGTGCCGCGCCCGATGCTACCGTGCCGCCTTCACTGGAGTCCCCGCATGTCCTACGCGATCGACCTGGCTGCCTACCTGCAACGCATCGATTACCGCGACGCGCCGGCGCCCGACCTGCCGACGTTGCGCGCGCTGGCGGTGGCGCATGCGGCGGCGATCCCGTTCGAGAACCTCAACCCGCTGTGCGGCGAGCCGGTGCGGCTGGAGCTCGCTGCGCTGGAACGCAAGCTGCTGCACGAGGGCCGCGGCGGCTACTGCTTCGAACAGAACCTGCTGTTCGCCGCCGCACTGCGCGCGATCGGGTACACGGTGCACGGCCTGATCGCGCGCGTGTTGTGGAACCAGCCGGAGGACGCGGTCACCGCGCAGACCCACATGCTGCTCCAGGTGGAAGTGGACGGCGACAGCTGGCTGACCGACGTGGGCTTCGGCAGCATGAACCTGGCCGGCGCGCTGCGGCTGGAACCCGGCGTGGCGCAGGCCACGGAACTGGAGCCGTTCCGGCTGCTGGAACGGCGTGGCGAATGGCGCATGCAGGCCTGCGTGCGCGGCGACTGGCTGACGCTGTACCGCTCCGACCTGCAGCCGCGCGCCTTCATCGACTACGTGGTGGCGAACCACTACGTGTCCACGTACCCGGAGTCGAACTTCGTGCAGCACCTGATCGCGGCGCGCACCCTGCGCGACCGCCGGCTGACCCTGCGCGACCGCGAGTTCACCGTGCGCCGACCCGGCGCGGATCCGGAGCGGCGCACGCTGGGCGACAGCGCGGAGGTGTGCCGGGTGCTGGAGCAGGAGTTCGGACTGCGGCTGCCCGACCGCGCCGCGTTGCAGCGGCGGTTGGACGTTCTGCCCGGCTAGCTCGGCAAACCAGTCAGTTCGGGTCGGCCAGCACGTGGATCTCCTCGTCGCCCATGCTCACCACTTGGCCCGCGTGGATCTTGCAGGTCTTGCGCAGTTCGACGGCGCCATCCACACGTACCACGCCGCTGGCCACCAGGTGCTTGCCGGCGCCGCCGCTGTCGCACAGGCCGACCAGTTTCAGCAGCAGGTTCAGTTCGACGTGGTCGCCGTACAGTTCGAATTCGTGATGGGCCATGGCGTTCCGGTTTGCGTCAGTGCGTGGCAGGGATGGCGGCGGGCATGTCCGCCGGCAGCGCAAGGAAGGCGAAGAACGGGCGGTCCGTTTCCTGCGCGAAGGTGGCGGCATCGTCGAGGATGCCGAGCAGCACGTTGTAGTCGCGATCGGCGTCGCGCTGCAGTTCCCCGGTGTGTTCGAACAGCAGCACGTGGCCCCAGGCGGGCAGCCAGCCGAGGTCGCGCAGGCAGTCGGCCAGCGCGTCCCAGTTGTGGCCGAAATCGGCGGGCAGCGCCAGCGACGCGGCGAGGCGCTGCAGCAGTGCGGCCTTGTCGCGGCAGCCGGCGAGGTCGGTGCGGCACACGGCCAGCTCATCGCGCGTGGCGTTCGCGGCCAGCCGCGCGAGATCGGCATCGCCCACGAAGTACACGCCGTTCTGGCTGGGGCGGGTGAGGTCGGGATCGAGCGGCAGCGCGTTCATCGAGGCACCGCGAACTGGCGGAAGCTGCGGTAGTGGTCGTCGGTGTAGTAGTACACCTCGGGCGGTATCCCGCCGGTGATGATGCGTCGCGTGCCGCGGTTGTGCGCACCGGGCGTGTCCACCGTGTACTCGTGGTAGTAGCCGCGCGGCTGCTTCGGCAGCAGGCCTTCGTAATTGCCGAACACCACGCCGTCCTGACGGTGCGGGAACGGGCCGCCCCGGGCGATCAGCGCCAGCGTGTCCTGCGCCTCGGGCGGCAGGAAGGCCGGCAGCGTGGCGCCGTTGCCGTCGTTCGCCGTGGCAGCGGGCGCGCTTGCCGGGGGGGCCGGGGCCGGTGTATGCGCCTGCCGGCTCCACCACAGTGCGACCATGACGATCGCGAGCACGAGCAGCGGTTTCCAGGAACGCATGCGATGACCGGTGGCGGGCGGGAGGCGAGTCTAGCATCGGCTTTTCGCGGCCCGGCTTCCCTGTGCGCAAGAAATTGCGCACACTCGGTGGTCCGGTCGCGGCGCGAGAGGTGCCGTCGATCCGCCAGGAGCCGAAGCTTGAACATCGCCAGCGACCGCGCGCGCTTGCCGCGGCAGATCCCGTACATCATCGGCAACGAGGGTTGCGAGCGTTTCTCGTTCTACGGGATGCGCAACATCCTCACGCCGTTCCTGATCACCAGCCTGCTGCTGTACCTGCCCGAGTCGGAACGGCCCGGCGCGGCGAAGGACGTGTTCCACAGCTTCGTGATCGGCGTGTACTTCTTCCCGCTGCTGGGTGGCTGGCTGGCCGACCGTTTCTTCGGCAAGTACTCCACCGTGCTGTGGATGAGCCTGGTGTACTGCCTGGGCCATGCCTGCCTCGCGATCTTCGAGCACCACCGCACCGGCTTCTTCATCGGCCTGGGGCTGATCGCGCTGGGCGCGGGCGGCATCAAGCCGCTGGTGGCTTCCTTCGTGGGCGACCAGTTCGACCAGTCGAACAAGCACCTCGCGAAAGTGGTGTTCGACGCGTTCTACTGGATCATCAACTTCGGCTCGTTCTTCGCCTCGCTGCTGATGCCCATCTTCCTGCGCCAGTTCGGCGCCGCGGTGGCGTTCGGCATCCCCGGCGCGCTGATGTTCGTGGCCACCGTGGTGTTCTGGTCCGGGCGCAAGCAGTACGTGATGCTGCCGCCGGCGCCACCCGACCCGCACGCGTTCTCGCGGGTGATCCGCACCGCCCTGCTGGCGCAGGCGCCGGGGCAGGCGCGGCCGGGTTTGTGGGTGGCGTTGACGGGCGTGGCGGCGGCCGGTGCCGCGTTCGCGCTGCTGCCACAGCTCGGCTTCGTGATCGTCGCCTGCCTCGCCCTGGTGGCGCTGATCGGCGGCGTGGGCGGCGGCGCCTGGCTGCAGATGGAGCGTGCCCGCGGCACGCACCCGGATGCCGCGGTGGACGGCGCGCGCAACGTGCTGCGCGTGCTGGTGATCTTCGCGCTCACCACACCGTTCTTCTCGCTGTTCGACCAGAAGGCCTCGACCTGGGTGCTGCAGGGCAACGAGATGACGATGCCGGCGTGGTTCCAGTCGGCGCAGATGCAGGCGCTGAATCCGCTGCTGGTGATGCTGCTGATCCCGTTCAACAACCTGGTGCTGTACCCGCTGCTGCGTCGCCGCGGCTGGGAACCCACCGCGCTGCGCCGGATGACCGCGGGCATCGCGTTCAGCGGCCTGGCCTGGATCGTGGTGGGCGGTTTGCAGCTGCTGCTCGATGGCGGCACGCCGCTGTCGATCTTCTGGCAGGTGCTGCCGTATGCGCTGCTCACCCTGGGCGAAGTGCTGGTCTCGGCGACCGGGCTGGAGTTCGCCTACAGCCAGGCGCCGGCCTCGATGAAGGGCGTGGTGATGAGCTTCTGGAACCTCACCACGACAGTAGGCAATCTCTGGGTGCTCTTGGCCAACGCGGCGGTGCGCAACGAGGCGGTGACCGGTGCGATCGCCGGCACCGGCCTGGGCCTGGTGGCGTTCCAGATGTTCTTTTTCGCGGCGTTCGCGTTGCTCGCCGCGCTGGCTTTCGGCCTGTATGCGCGGCGCTATCGCGAAGTCGACAACTACCGGGCCTGATCGCCGCGCCGCAGCTGCTCGGCCAGCGCAATGCCGATCACCAGCCAGAAGGCGCCCAGCGCGTAGCCGGCCAGCACGTCGGACAGGTAATGCGCCTGCAGCAGCACCCGGCTGAAGCCGACGATGGTGACCAGCGCCACCGCGACGGCGACCGTGTCGCGGTGGCGCGGCGGCGGCCATTGGCGCAGCAGCAGGTAGGCGAGCAGGCCGAAGAACGCCATCGATCCCGCGGCGTGGCCGCTGGGGAAGCTGAAGCCGGCCTCGGCGATGAAGCCGTGGCCGCCGAACGGACGCGGCCGTTGCACGAACTGCTTGACGAGGTGACAGCTGCCCGCAGTGCCACCGAGCGCGACGCACCAGGGCACGAACAGCCGCCAGCGCCGGCGCAGCGCCAGCACCAGGGCGACCACGCCGGCGGCCAACGCGATCAGCACGGGATCGCCCAGCTGGGTGACGAGATCGATGGCCTGCAGCATTCCCGGCGAGAGCCTATCGTGCAGGTGCTGCGCCAGCGCCGCGTCGAAGCGCACCAGCGCGGTTTGTGCCCACACCGCCCAGGCCAGCAGGCCGAACAGTGCCGCCAGCAGCGCCAGCAGGACCGCGGCCGTGCCCGGGCGCAACGCGAGGTAGCCCTCCCGGCCGGTCGCCGCCAGCCGGCGGCGGCGCGCGCGGCGCCAGCCGAAGTCGGCGACCAACAGGGCCAGGACCAGCACGACGGCCCACAGCGTCAGGGCGTGCTGGCTGATCCAGAGAGGGAGGGCGTCCATGGGGCTCCGGCAGGCTTCTGGGTGACGGCGAAGCTTGCCGGATGGCGGTCGTGACTTCCAGCGCTGGCCCTGTCGCGAAATTGCCGCGATAGTGGCGCGGTTCATGCCACCGGAGTCCGCGATGTTCCAGCGTCAGCTTTCCCTGCGCCTTGCCGTGTGCAGCGCGCTGCTCACCCTCGCCACCGCGGCGGCGGCGCAAGTCGCACCGGCGCCGGTGCCGTCGACGACCGCCGCGGCGACTGCCGTGCAGCCGGCACTGCCGGCCCAGTTGCAGGACTTCGACGCCTACATGGCCGACACCTTGAAGACCTTCAAGGTGCCTGGCATCGCGGTGGCCATCGTGAAGGACGGCAAGGTCGTGTTGGCCAAGGGCTACGGCGTCCGCGAGCTGGGCAAGCCGGACAAGGTCGATGCGGACACGCTGTTCGCGATCGCCTCCAACACCAAGGCGTTCACCGCCGCCGCGCTGCAGATGCTGGCCGACCAAGGCAAGCTGGACATGGACGGCCGGGTGATCGACTACCTGCCGGGGTTCCGCATGAGCGACCCCTACGTGACGCACGAGATGCGCATCCGCGACCTGCTGGCGCATCGCAGCGGCCTCAGCCTCGGCGCGGGTGACCTCTTGTACTGGCCGCCGACCAGCTACACCACCGCGGACGTGGTGAAGCGCCTCGCCGACGTGCCGATCAAGAACAGCTTCCGCGGCCACTACGCCTACGACAACATCCTGTTCGCGGTGGCCACGCTGGTGATCGAAAAGGTCTCCGGCCAGAGCTACGCCGACTACATCCGCCAGCACATCTTCCAGCCGGTGGGCATGGACGAATCGCTGGTCGACATGACCTACCTCAAGCCTGGCATGGACGCGGCCACCGGCCACGCGCCCTACGACTTCAAGGACGTGAAGCCGGTGCCGCCGATGGCCTGGCTCAACGACCCCGGCGCAGGCGGCATCTACGCCAGCGTCGACGACCTCGCCAAATGGATGAACGTGCAGCTGGCCGGCGGCGAGTTGCCGGACGGCAAGCGGCTGTTCTCCGAGAAGGCGCATCGCGAGATGTGGTCGATGCTGACGCCGATCCCGATCGGCAAGCCCTCGATCCCCGAGCTGGCGCCACTGGTGCCGCAGTTCTCCGGCTACGGCGAGGGCTGGTTCCTCAGCGACTACATGGGCAAGAAATTGGTGTGGCACACCGGCGGCTGGCCGGGCTTCGTCTCGCGCCTCACCCTGGTGCCGGGCCAGCACCTGGGCGTGGTGGTGCTGACCAACCAGGAGTCCGGCGCCGCGTTCAACGCGATCACCTACCGCGTGCTCGACGCGTATTTGAACCCCGAGCACAAGACCGACTGGGTGGCGGCCTACGACAAGTCGGTGAAGAAGAGCGAGGCGCGCGCCGACGACAGCTGGGCCAAGCACGAGGCCGCGCGCGACAAGAACGCCAAGCCTTCGCTACCGCTCGTCGGCTACGTCGGCACCTACCGCGATCCGTGGTACGGCGACATCCTGGTCAGCAGCGAAGGCGGCAAGCTGCGCCTGCGCTTCAGCAAGACGAAGCAACTGGTCGGCACGATGACGCCGTGGCAGCACGACACTTTCATCGTGCGCTGGGACGACCGCTCGCTGAACGCCGATGCTTTCGTCAACTTCGCGCTGGACGACGACGGCCACGTGCGCGAAATGCGCATTCGGCCCATCTCGCCGATGACCGACTTCAGCTTCGATTTCCAGGATCTGCGGCCGGTGCCGGTGCAGGTCACCGACAAGCAGGATTGAGTTTTGAGCCCCTCTCCCGCCGGGAGAGGGGTTGGGGAGAGGGTCCGGTCGAAGCTGGGCGTTGATGCTCGCCGAACCCTCATCCGCCCTTCGGGCACCTTCATTCGGCACATCCATGTACCTCACCTGCGGCGGCTTCGCCGTGCAAATCGGCAATCCTGCCGATTTGTCTCCCGGAGGGAGAAGGGAGATTGTTTCAGCCACGTTGTTTGCCAAAGGGGATCACCATGCGTAGTCGTCCCGTCGTCGTCGCGCTGCTCAGTTGCGGCCTGCTGTTCTCCACCACCGCGTTCGCGCGCGACACCGCGCCAGCCGTACCCGCGCACCGTTTCTTCCATGTCCAACTCGGCAGTGCCGGGACGCAACCGGTGTCCGGCCGGCTGCTGCTGTTCGCAATCGACGCGAAGGATGCCGAGGCCGCGGCGAAGGAGCACGGCGGCGACGGCAAGATGGAGGAGGTGGACACCAGCCCGTTCTTTCCCACCCAGACCGCGGTGGCCGCGCGCGAGGTGAGCCGGCTCGTGCCGGGACAGGCGGTCGACATCGACGCCGACCACACTGCGTTTCCCACCGGCTGGTCGCAGCTGGCGCCGGGCGACTACTACGTGCAGGCCGTGCTCGACGTGCACCACGACTACAACTACCACGGCCGCGACGGCGGCGACCTGGTGAGCAAGGTGGTGAAGCTGCATCTGCCGACTGCGGCCATACCCGACCTGACGCTCACGGATACATTGCCGGAGCGCAAGGCGTGGGACATCCCGAAGCGCTACATGAGCGAGACCTCGCTCAAGCATTTCGACGAGGCGCGCCAGCACACGCAGGCCATCGACTTCGTCAGCCCCGCGTTGAGCGCGTTCTGGGGCCGGCCGATCCACATGCATGGCTGGGTGATGCTGCCGCCAGGCTACGACGCCAAGGCCGCGACGACCTATCCCACGGTGTACTTCACGCATGGCTACGGCGGCGACGCGAACACGCTGGCGGGCAGTGCCGCGATGGTCTACGGCGCCACGGCGGAAAAGCAGATGCCGCCGATGATCTGGGTGTTCCTCGACCAATCCAGCCCCACCGGCACCACCGAGTTCGCCGACTCGGTGAACAACGGTCCGTGGGGCGTCGCGCTCACCACCGAGCTGATCCCGCAACTGGAAAAGACGTATCGCATGGATGCGAAGCCCGGCGGCCGCTTCCTGCAAGGCCATTCGTCGGGCGGCTGGGCCACGCTGTGGCTGCAGACGCGCTATCCGAAGATCTTCGGCGGCACCTGGTCCACCTCGCCCGACCCCAGCGACTTCCACGACTTCACCGGCGTGGACCTGTATGCGCCGCACGCCAACGTCTACCGCAAGCCCGACGGCACGGCCTATCCGCTGGTGCGCGACAAGGGCAAGGTGCTGGCCACCTTCCAGCAGTTCGCCCAGCTGGAACGCGTGCTCGGCCCATACGGCGGCCAGATGGCCTCGTTCGACTGGGTGTTCTCGCCCAAGGGCAAGGACGGTCGGCCCGAGCCGATGTTCGACCGCGACACCGGCGACGTCGATCCTGCCGTGGTGGCCTACTGGCGCGAGCACTACGACATCGCGCACCGCCTGCAGCAGCACTGGCCCGAACTGAAGCCCGAGCTTGACGGCAAGATCCATCTCTACGTGGGTACCGCCGACACGTTCTACCTCGACGGCGCCGCGCACAAGCTCAAGGCGGTGCTGGACGGCCTGCACGCGAAGTCCGACATCCGCTTCATCCCGGATCGCACGCATTTCGACCTGTACGCCGTCGGCAAGGACCGCCAGGGCCTGCTGAAGGAGATCAGCTGGCAGATGTACGCGGTGGCGCGGCCGCATTCGGCGCTGAAGCCGCCGGCGCAGCCCTGAGCACGATGGAAGCCTGCCGTTGCGGCAGGCTTCGCATCGCATCGACATGGTTTTGCGGCATAGTCGCGCGGCCGGTGCGGACTTCTCCGCGCCCGGACGCCAGGTGCTGGCAGTCGCTTCCCACGTGAAGCGTTGCCGGCGCGTGACGAACGACACGGCATACTGAGGCGAGGGCAGGGCCGGTCGCACCAAGATCACCATCGCGCAGGAGGGAGTCTGAAGATGAAAGCGTCCATCGTGTTTTCCCTGGCCTTTGGCTGCCTGCTGGCCATGCCGGTCGTTCAGGCGCAGCAGTCCGCTGCGCCCGCTGGTTCCACCGGCCAGTGCAAGGACGGCAGCTACACCAGCAACGCCACCAAGCGCGGCTCCTGCAAGGGCCACAAGGGCGTGAAGGAGTGGTACGCCGCCGACGCCGCCCCGGCCAAGGCGTCGAAGCATGAGTCGAAGAAGGAGGCCGCCGCGGAAGCGGCTGCACCTGCAGCTGCCGCCGCACCGGCTGCCGCCGCGGCTCCTGCGGCCGCGTCGAAGAAGTCCATGGCCTGGACCAAGCCGGCCGCCACCGCGGCGCCGGGCGGCGGCCCGGGCATGGTCTGGGTCAACGAGGGCAGCAAGGTCTACCACTGCCAGGGCGACAAGTGGTACGGCAAGACCAAGCACGGCGAGTACATGAGCGAGGCCGACGCCAAGGCCAAGGGCAACCACGCCGAACATGGCAAGGCCTGCACGCCATAAACCCCGGCACGGCAGCCGCTGCAGAAACGCGAAGGCCGGCGCAAGCCGGCCTTCGTTTTCGTGATGCCTCGAACGGCTGTCCCGAAACCCGATCGTGTTGAGCGTAGCGGAACGAAGTTCCGCGCAGTCGAAACACCCCCCTCACGCAAACACGAGTCCCTTCGACTTCCTCGCTCTCGAAGTGCGGACGTCCATGTCCACTCTCCGCGTCGGGCCTTCGGCGCCAGGTTCCGGGCGAACGGATTCCGTTTTACTCGCGGATACCGCTTTCACTCAGTCCGCCACGGATCGTAGCTGCCGAACGACCACAGGTGGCCTTCCGGGTCGCGGCAGCTGTAGCCGGCGCCGCCGTAGTCCTTCTCCTCGCAGTCGTCCACGATCACCGCGCCGGCGGCCTTGGCGTGTTCGTAGTGGGCCCGGCAGTCGGCGACGATCACATAGGTGCACTGGGTTTCGCGGCCGCCGACCTCGTCGGGCTGGGCGATGCGCCGGCCGAACGCGTCGTCGCGCACGCTGCCCAGCATCAGCATGCCGTGGCCGTGCACGAGCTGGGCGTGCGCCACGCCGCCGGCATCGTCGTCGTAAACCGCATGTTTCTCGAAGCCGAAGGCGCGGCACAGCCAGTCGATCATGGCGTGGGCGTCGCGGTAGCGCAGGCAGGGGATCAGGGTGGTGCCGTGGATGGCGTCCGACATGGCGTGCTCCGTGGTGGTTGGCGGATGCAGCCTACGCCTTGCCGTGTCCGGTGGTTGCGTCGGTTTTCCCGCGGCTCCGCGCAGCCCCGGCATCCAGCGGCGCTGCGGGGAGATGCTGCGCCGGGTTATCGGTCGGCTCCGCGCGCCGTCGTCAGGAGGCCTGCGATGGCGCGGCGGGGCTGTCCTCGCCCAGCGGCCCCAGCGTGCGCACCACCATGCTCTGCGGCGTGGACAGCGGCAGCTGCGCCGCGCGCAGGCGGGCCAGGATGTCGAACAGGATGTCGCTCTTCACCGCGCCCACATCGCGCGGGCTGCGCACGTAGGAGGTGATGCTGAAGGTCATCGAGCTGGCGTTGATGTTGTCCAGCCGCACCACGGGCGGTGGCGTGCTCAGCGTGGCGGGGTGCGCCTTCAACGCGTCCTGCATCAGCTGGCGCGCACGCGCCGCGTCGGTGTCCAGCGGCATCGGCAGCAGGATGCGCACGCGGCCCTGCGCGCTGGCGTGGGTCACGTTGCGCACGTTCTGGGTGATCAGCTGCGAGTTCGGCACGATCACGGTGGAGCGGTCCCACAGCTGGATCTCGGTGGCGCGCACGTTGATGCGGCGGATGTCGCCCTCGACCTCGCTGCTCAGGCTCACCCAGTCGCCCACCTTCACCGGCCTCTCCACCAGCAGGATCAGGCCGGAGATGAAGTTCTGCACCACCGCCTGCAGGCCGAAGCCGATGCCCACCGACAGTGCGCTGGCGATCCATGCGATGCTCTGCAGGCTCACGTTGAGCGCGGCCAGCGCCAGCGCGAACACCAGCACGCCGCCCAGATAGCCGAGCAGGGTGACGATGGAGTCGCGCATGCCCGGGTCCATCGCGGTGGCGGGCAGCAACTGGTCCCGCAGCCAGCGCTTGAGCATGCGCAGCGCCACCAGCCCCAGCACGAACACCGCGACCGCGCCCAGCACGGTGCCGGGCTCGATGTTGAGCTGGCCCAGCTTGAGCCCGCTGAACAGCTGCAGCGTGCGCTGCGCCAGTTCGGTCGGACCGGCGTCGAACGGCGCCAGCACCAGCGCCAGCGCGGCCAGCGCCAGCAGCACGCGGGTGACGCCGGTGAGCACGGTGGCAGCCTGCTCCAGCGTGCCGGGGGCGAGGTCGAAGCCGGCTTGCAGATGCTTGCCGCTGCGGCCGTGCGGCGACAGCAGCACCTCGAACAGGTCGCGCACCAACTGCGTCAGCAGGTACAGGCAGGCGGCCACCAGACCGGTCCACAACATCTGCACCGCGACGAAGAAGGCCAGCGCGATGAAGCCGGTGCAGACCGCGAGCCAGCACAACGCCACGCCCAGCGCGGCGGCGAAGCTCAGCAGGCCCACCCACAACGGCCGGCGCGCCTGGGTGTCGCCCGTCGCATCGGCCTCGCGTCGCGCATGGCGCAGGTGCAGCAGCATCAGGCCGATCAGCGCGCTGATCAGCAGCGCCAGCAAGGCATGCAGCAGCACCGTGGCCGGCAGGCTGGAGCCGATGCTGCGGATGACCCGCTCGGTGAGGCCGGTCAGCAGCGCGACGCCGCCGAGCAGCCACGGAAAGCGCCGCAGCCGTTGCGCGGCGAAGTCCGACAGCGGCAGCAGTCGCCACGAGGTGCGTCGCGCCGACAGCAGCGCACTGCCCAGCCCGGCCATCAGCGCGGCGAAGCTGACGGTGTGCACCGCCGAGGCGGCCATCGCGTCGAGGTCGGCGTCCAGCGTGTCGTTCCAGGCCAGGCCCAGATGCAGCAGCCTTGCGGCCAACCCGATCACCAGGGTGGTGGACAGCGCCATCACCGCCGCCATCGCGCTGCGGCGCAGGTGGCCGTCCGGCAGCCAGCGCGCGGCGACGAACTGCCACAGCCGCTGCAGCGTCCAGCGGCCGCCGGCGAGCAGCAGCACGGCGGCGGCCAGGCACAGCAGCAGCGGCCGCCGGTTCGGTGTTTGCCAGGCGTCACCCCAGGCTTCGGACCAACGCGCGGCAAGGCGCTGGAAGCGGGTCAGGTCGTTCGGCAGCGAGCGCGCCTGATCGGACCAGAACGCATGGCCGAGCGGCGTGTCCGTGCGCGCGGCGAGGCGCGCCTGGAACTGGTCGTTGCGCAGGCCGGTGATCTGCGCCACCAGTTGCAAGGCATCCAGGCCCAGCGATTTCGCCTGCACGATCTGCGCGTTGAGGCTGGCTTGCGCCTTGTCCAGCTGGCGGCGCTGCGCGGCCACTTCCGGCGCCTCCGGCGATGCGCCCTTGGCCGGCGGTGGTCCCAGCACGGTGAGCTGCGCCTGCAGCGCCGTCATCTGCGGCGCGAGGCTGTCGGCCAGCTGACGCGCCTGGTCCTGCACCTGCATCGCGCTGGTGCGCAGGTCGGCCAGCGGAGTGCTGCCGGCCTTGCCGTTCTGCGCATCCTTCAGCGCCGCCTTCGCCGTGTCGAGCTGATCGCTCAACTGCTGCAGGGTTTGCGCCGGCGTGGCGGCGGAGGCCGTGGTGTCCGCATCGGCGTGCGCCCAGGCGGGGGCGGCGCCGAAGGCCAGCGCCAAGGCCAGCAGGAAGGCCGGGAACGCCGGCAGGCGACGAAGCAGGGTAGGCATGCCCGGCATGATCCGGGTGACGTCGCGGGTGGTCAATCGGCGGGGTCGTGCAAGCGGGGCTGGCGTTCAGCCGGGATGCGCGCGGATGGCCACAGGCCGTCGCCGCGGTTGTCGTCCAGTTGACACAGATATATTTGTGATGCAAACCTATTTGCAATCCGATGAATTCCGAGGCTGCACGTGGCTGGCGAGACGCAAGAAAGGCTGGGCGAGCTGGAATCCCTGACCCGCGATTACGCGCGTTATTCGCGCAGTGCGGGCGGACTGGCATCGGCGCTGGGCGGCACGTTTTGCCTGCTCTCGTACCTGCTCGGTGGCTTGCTGCCCTTGACGTCGATGTTGCGCGTTGCGTTGGTCGCGCTGCCGCTCGTGTGGCTGCTGGCCAGATGGGGCATGACACAGCGCTATTACCAGCGCTTCGGCCACGTGGAGGAACAGGAAAGCGCGGTCGAACGCCGCACCCATCGCCTCGGTCTCGGCGTGACGCTGGCGGTGGCCGTGCTGCTGACGGCATCGGCGCTGTCGAATGGCGCGCAGCTGTCGCCGGGCATGGCCGGCTATCTCGCGCTGGTCTGGCTGCTGGTGCTGGCTGTCTGGCGCTGGCTGCGCAGCCCGCTGGATTTCGTCGTGAGCGCGTTCCTGTTTTGCCAGGCGTCGCTGTTGTGCGTGGACCAGGTCTATCCGGTGATCGGCACCGCTGCCGCGCACGACGCCCTGCCGATGGCATTGCTGGCCTTGCTGTTTCCGCTGGCGGCGCTGCTGATGATCGCCCGCGGCGTGGCCGATCATCGTCGCTTTCTGCACCTGCGCGAACGCTTGCTGCAGCTGCGCGGCAACGCGGTGGGCGAGGCATGAGCGCGCCATCGCGCATCGGCGAGGTGATGGCGCTGGACCGGCTGGTGCACGAGCCGGCGCGGTTGCTGATCCTGGCCGTGCTGGCCAACGCGAAGGAAGTGGAGTTCGGCTTCCTTGAACAGGTCAGCGGACTCAGCAAAGGCAACCTCTCCAGTCACATGAGCAAGCTGGAGGCGGGTGGCCTGATCGAGGTGAAGAAAAGTTTCCGCGGCAAGCGGCCGCTGACCGAACTGCGCATCACCGCCGCCGGCCGCAAGGCGCTGGCCGATTACCGGCAGAGCCTCGCCATGGTGATGCAGGAACTGCCCGTGCCCGGCGCTGCCGTGAAGCGGAAATGAGGCGCAGCGTTTGCCGTCCAGTCGTTCGATCCATCCACCAGAAGGAGCCAGCCATGTCAGGTGCCGTCGTCGCCGTTCTCATCATCGTTTTCGTCTGCGCTGTCGGCAGCTATGCCCAGCGCAGGAAGCGGACGAAGAAATAAAGTCCGCCCTTGCGAACCGGCGGGCGTGCACCCACGCTAGGCATCTCCTCGCATGATGTGCGCTCCCCATGATCTTCCGCTGGTTCGAATCCCTGATCGATCCGTTCAAGGAACCGGTCGACGGCATGCCGCCGGCCTCGGTGGGGCGCTTCTACGCGTTCTACCTGCGCCAGGTGTGGCCGGTGTTCCTCGCCGTCGTCGTGGTGGGTTTCATGGTGGCGGGCATCGAGGTATCGCTGTTCGGCTTCATCGGCCGCGTGGTGGACCTGGCGAAGGAAGTGCCGTCGGCGGACTTCTTCCAGCGCCACGGGCGCGAGCTGCTGTGGATGGCGCTGGTGATCGTGGTGGCGCGACCGATCTTCAACGCGCTGCACGACTTGCTGGTGAACCAGGCCATCGTGCCCAGCCTCACCACCCGCATCCGCTGGCAGAACCATCGCTACGTGATCCGCCAGAGCCTGGGCTTCTTCCAGAACGACTACGCCGGGCGCATCGCGAACCGCATCATGCAGACCGGCGGCTCCCTGCGGCAGTCGGCGGTGCAGATCGTGGACGCGATCTGGTACGTGGTGGTCTACACCGCCAGCGCGGCGGCGCTGTTCGCGCACGCCGATGCCTGGCTGGCCGTGCCGCTGCTGGTCTGGGTGGTGCTGTACGTGGGCGCGCTGGCGTTGTTCATCCCGCGCGTCAAGCAGCGTTCGTGGCTGGCCTCGGCGGCGCGTTCCAAGCTGATGGGCCGCATCGTGGACGGCTACGGCAACGTGCTCACGCTGAAGCTGTTCGCGCACGGCCATCGCGAAGAAGCCTACGTGGCCGAGGCGATGGACGAGCAGACCGAGAAGACCCGGCGCATGACCCGCGTCACCACCGTGATGGACGCCTGCATCACCGCGTTGAACGGCCTGCTGATCGCCGGCACCTCGGCGCTGGCATTGTGGCTGTGGAGCGAGGGTCGGGTGACGGTGGGCGCGATCGCGCTGTCCACCGGGCTGGTGATCCGCATCAGCAACATGTCCGGCTGGATCATGTGGGTGGTCAACGGCATCTTCGAGGACGTGGGCACGGTGCAGGACGGCATCACCACCATCGCGCAGCCGCGCGCGGTGCAGGACCGCGAGGGCGCGATGCCGCTGGAGGTGACCCGTGGCGCGGTGCATTTCCACGACATCCATTTCCACTATGGCAAGAAAGGCGGGGTGATCGCAGGCCTGGAGTTGGCCGTGCGTGCGGGCGAGAAGATCGGCCTCGTGGGGCCGAGCGGCGCGGGCAAGTCGACCCTGGTCAACGTGCTGCTGCGCCTGTACGACCTCGAGGGCGGGCAGATCACCATCGATGGCCAGGACGTGGCGCAGGTGACCCAGGAAAGCCTGCGCTCGCAGATCGGCGTGGTGACCCAGGACACCTCGCTGCTGCACCGCTCGATCCGCGACAACATCCTCTACGGCCGGCCCGACGCCAGCGAAGCGCAGCTTGCCGACGCCGTGCGCAAGGCGCGCGCCGACGAGTTCATCCCCACACTGCTCGATGGCGAAGGCCACACCGGCTACGACGCGCTGGTGGGCGAGCGCGGCGTGAAGCTCAGCGGCGGCCAGCGCCAGCGCATCGCCATCGCCCGCGTGCTGCTCAAGGACGCGCCGATCCTGGTGCTGGACGAGGCCACCAGCGCGCTGGATTCCGAAGCCGAGGCGGCGATCCAGGACAGCCTGGACCTGTTGATGCAGGGCAAGACGGTGATCGCCATCGCGCATCGCCTCTCCACCATCGCGCGCATGGATCGCCTCGTGGTGCTGGACAAGGGCCGCATCGTCGAAACCGGCACGCATGCCGAGCTGGTCACGCGCAATGGGCTGTATGCGCGGCTGTGGAAACGCCAGACCGGTGGCTTCGTGGCGGCGGAAGATAGCGTGGCCTAGCGGTCACGCATCTGCTTCGGCGGCGAGCTATCGCCGGATGGCTCCGCATCGGAGGCTCTTTGCCAGCGCCACCGGTTCAGGCGATCAGCTCGCGGTGCGGATTGCGGCCGAACGACGTCGGTCCGCTCAGGCGCAAGGCGGCCGCGACGTAGGCCCAGAGACCTTCCGGCGGTGTTGCGTGTTCGGGCGGCGAGCCGCCAGGCCCCTGTCGTCCTGCAGTGCCGGTCTTGACGTACTTGCCGATGACCGTTGCGGTACCGCCCGGCGCATGATCCGAGCCCGGCAGTGTCCGGCTGAATTCACCGGTCAGCAGCGTCACCACATTGCGCCGTGGCAGGGCCATCACGCGGTCGAGGAAGGTGATCAGCGATGGTGTGATGGGGGCCATGATGTCGCGCGCCAGCGTCCCAACGTCGTCGTGATGCGTGTCGAACTGCCGGTCGGGCCGTCCGGTGTAGGCCGGTTGCGCGAAGATCACGCCGACGCCGGCATGGATCAGCGATTCGATGCCGGCGAAGGTCGAGCGCTGGCTGTCGATGAGGGTGCTCCCGGCAGGCACGCCGTAGGCGCTGCGGATGGCGTTGAGCTGCACGGTGGGAAGGTGCCCACGTGCATCGTCAAGGCTGGCGATGTGTTCCAGCGTGATGTGGCCTTCCGCCGGAGGCGTCGTCGCGACCCCGACCGGCAGGCCGAGACTGTTCACCACCGCGCAGCGGATGGCCTTGCCCGGCATGGCCGCAGCCATGCGCAGCAGCTGGCTGCGCGAAGCCCGTTCCAACATCGCCGCCCGTGCATCCGCATGGGGGTAAAGGCCATGCCGGAAATCGATCGACGCCATGTGCGCCATGGCCGTTTCGGGCAGCGCACCAAACGAACCCGCATCGACGCAAAGGCCATGGTCGAGATGGCGGACGTTGTCGGCGGTTACGCCGAAAGCGCCGCTGGCAAGGAACGAGTCCGCGCTGTTGAACAAGCCGGCCGGCCCGCCGTTGAGCCAGAGTACGACGAGGGTCGGTTGTTCGGGGGCGTCGCGGGTTTCGGCGCGGAGGGGCCATTCGCCCAGCGCGAGCGTCCCCGCAATGGCTGCGCCTGCCTTGAGTATCGCGCGCCGCGAGATGGGACGGTCGTTCATCGGATTGCCTCCAGTCATGCTTGTTTCGCGAGCGGCGCCGCGGATGTGTCGGCGAAATCCGGGCAAACGCCGCGTTGCCGTGAGGTCGCCATTCGCCCAGAATCAGCCTAGTGGTGTCCGTATATCGACAGGAGGCCATACTGTGTCGCATTCCAGACAACGCGCCGGTTCGGCCACGGCATGGCCGGCGACCGCGCTGACCAAGAATTATCCGAAGGGGTGCCTCATCCCGCGGCACCGGCACAAGCGCGGGCAGCTCATCTACGCTGCGTCCGGCGTGATGCAGGTGACGACCCGCGAAGGCATCTGGATAGTCCCGCCGCAGCGTTCGTTGTGGGTGCCCGCCGCGATGCCGCACGAGATCCATATGGAAGGCCATGTCGCCGTACGCACGCTGTATCTGGATCGAGCCGCGGGGTCGCTGCTGGGCGACCATTGCAGGATCCTGGCGATCACGGATTTGCTCCGCGAGCTCATCCTGGCAATGGTCGGCGCATACGGGGCCAGGGACGCGCAACGCATGCACATGATGTTGCCGCTGCTGCTGCACGAGCTGCACGGTGCCGACGAGTCGGCCATCCACATTCCCACGCCGTCGGATCCGCGGTTGAGGAAGGTGTGTGGCCGTCTGCTGGCCGACCCTTCCCGGACCGATACGCTCGACCAGCTGGCGCAGCAGGTTGGCGCGAGCAGTCGAACCCTGGCGCGGCTCTTCGAGAGTGAATTGAAGATGAGCTTCGTGCGTTGGCGGCAGCACGTGCGGCTGGCTCGTGCATTGAGCCGGCTGAATGCAGGGGCTTCGATCAAGAGCGTGGCGCGTGACGCCGGCTACGCCAGTTGCAGCGCCTTCTGCGTCATGTTCCGCCAGGTCATGGGCATCACGCCCACCGGCTACGGCAGGCGGATGATCGCCTGAGCCACCGGGCTCGGTCGTCGATCCGGATGGACTGATGCACCAAAGCCACGCACGGGTGGGTGCGACCGTTCCGCGATCATCGCGGAACGGTCGCACCGCGGGGGCTTACATCCCGATCGCGGTTTCCGCCTTCACGTACGGCAGGCCATGCGCCTGGGCCACCGGCTCGCAGGTCACCTTGCCTTCGCAGACGTTGAGGCCTTGGCGCAGGTGCACGTCCTGCGCCAGCGCCTGCTTCCAACCGAGGTTGGCCAGTGCCAGCGCGAACGGCAGGGTCACGTTGTTCAGCGCGAAGGTGGAGGTGCGCGCCACCGCGCCCGGCATGTTGGCGACGCAGTAGTGCACCACGCCGTCGACCACGTAGGTCGGGTCGGCGTGGGTGGTGGCGTGCGAGGTTTCCACGCAGCCGCCCTGGTCGATCGCGACGTCGACGATCACCGCGCCCGGTTTCATGGTCTTGAGCATCGCGCGGGTGACCAGCTTCGGCGCGGCGGCGCCCGGGATCAGCACGGTGCCGATCAGGAGGTCGGCGCGGCGCACCAGTTCCTCGATCGCGGAGCGGCTGGAGAACACGGTGGAGATCGCGGTGCCGAACTGGGCGGCGAGGCGCTTCAGCGCCTCGGCCGAGCGGTCCACCACGGTGACCTTGGCGCCCATGCCCACGGCGATCATCGCCGCGTGCGTGCCGGACACGCCGCCGCCGAGGATCACCACTTCCGCCGCCGGCACGCCCGGCACGCCGCCCAGCAGCACGCCGCGCCCGCCCTGCGCCTTCTCCAGCGAGTGCGCACCCACCTGCGGGGCGAGCCGGCCGGCGACCTCGGACATCGGCGTCAGCAGCGGCAGCGAGCCGTTCGGTGCGGTGACGGTTTCGTAGGCGATGCAGATCGCGCCGGAGGCGACCAGATCGCGGGTCTGCTCGGCATCGGGCGCGAGATGCAGATAGGTGAACAGGATCTGGCCCTTGCGGAGCTTCTTGCGCTCCACCGCCAGCGGCTCCTTCACCTTCACGATCATGTCGGCTTCGGCAAAGATCGGATCGGGGCCGCTGGCGATGCTGGCGCCCGCCGCGACGTAGTCGGCGTCGCTGATGCCCGCGCCCAGGCCCGCGCCGGCTTCCACCACCACCTGGTGGCCGTGATGCACCAGTTCCTGCACGGACGACGGGACAAGGCCCACCCGGAACTCGTTGTTCTTGATTTCCTTCGGCACACCGATGCGCATGGCTACAGATCTCTGGCTGGGAAGCGAAGTAGCGGGCCGGCGGGAATGCACGCCGATGGTGCGGCAGTATGATCGTCGCGTTGCGCAATTTCTCGCCGATTTCAATCGTGTCTTGGTCTGTTTGTAGAATGTTTACCGATGAAATGCCTAGTGATTGAAATTCCATGCCGCATCCCGATCCAACCCTCGACGAGCGCGATCGCGCGATCCTCAAACTGCTGCAGCAGGACGGTCGCCTGACCAACCTGGAGCTCGCCCAGCAGATCAACCTCTCGCCCTCGGCCTGCCTGCGCCGGGTGAAGCTGCTGGAGGAGCGCGGGCTGATCGCGCGCTACGTGATGCTGCTGGACGAAAAGGCCGTGGGCCTGCCGGGCACCGCCTTCGTGCTGGTGACGCTGGACCAGCAAGGCCGCAGCGCGCTGGACGCGTTCGAGGCGGCGATCCAGCGCCACCCGGAAGTCACCGAATGCTGCTTGCTCGCCGGCGCGGCCGACTACATGGTGCGCGTGGCCTACGCCGACGCCGCCGACTTCGAACGCATCCACACCGACATCCTCACCCAGCTGCCCGGTGTAGTGCGCGTGCAGTCCACGCTTGCGCTGCGCACGGTGAAGCGGACGACGGCGTTGCCGGTGTAGCCGGTTTCGCACGACGCTTGACTCTGGACCTGAATCAAAGGTCTAGACTTGTGCCATGAACACTCCAGCGCAGTCCCTCACCATCGGTGCCGTCGCCAAGCGCGTCGGCGTGGCCATCGACACCATCCGCTATTACGAGCGCGAAGGCCTGCTGCCGGAGCCGTTGCGGCGCGCCTCGGGTTATCGCAGCTACGGCGAAGGCACCGTCGCGCAGTTGCGCTTCATCCGCCGCGCGAAGGAGCTGGGCTTCACGCTGGAGGAAATCCGCGAGCTGCTGGCGTTGTCGGCGGATCGCCAGCGCGGGGTGAAGGCAGTGAAGCAGCGCGCCGAGCAGCGGCTGGCGGCGATCGAGCAGCGCATCGCCGAACTGCAGCGCGTGCGCGACGGACTGGCGCAGCTGGTGGCTTCCTGCCCCGGCCACGGCAAGCCGGAGGAGTGCCCGATCCTGCGCGCGCTGAGCGACGAGGAGGGGAAGGCATGAGCGGGCAGGGCAGTTGCTGCACCCCGGCGTCGGCGTGCATGGAAACTACGGGGCGCGATCCGGTGTGCGGCATGGCGGTCGATCCGGCCGGCGCGTCGCATCGCAGCGTGCACGCGGGTGGCGAGGCGGTTTTCTGCTGCGCCGGCTGCAAGGCGAAGTTCGATGCCGATCCGGCGCGCTACCTCGATGCCGAACCGGGCGCGGCTGCCGCTTGCTGCGACGGCAAAGCGGTGCCGCTGGCATTGCAGGTGCACGATCACCACGGGCACGCACACATCGCCATACCGTCATCCCGGCGAAAGCCGGGATCCAGTGACTCTGAAAGCCAGGAGCCAGAGACGCCGGGTTCCAGCTTTCGCCGGAATGACGGCCAAACGGGTGCGGAATCGGATTCGCTGAAGGACCCCGTTTGCGGCATGACGGTCGATCCGCAAACCAGCGCGCATCACGCCGGGCACGACGGCCACGATTACCACTTCTGCTCGGCGCGCTGCCGCGAGAAGTTCGTGGCCGATCCCGCGGCCTACCTGGGCGAACGCGAACCCGCGCCGCCGGCACCGGCCGGCACGATCTACACCTGTCCGATGCACCCCGAGGTGCAGCAAGTCGGCCCCGGCCACTGCCCGAAATGCGGCATGGCACTGGAGCCGATGATGCCGAGCGCCGAGGAGGACGACGGCGGCGAACTACGCGCGATGACGCGCCGCTTCTGGATGCTCGTTGTGCTGACCGTGCCGGTATTCCTGCTGGCGATGGGGCCACACCTGTTCGGCTGGCACTTGCCATCGCCGTGGGGAAGCATCGCGGGCTGGGTCGAGGCGCTGCTGTCCACCGTGGTGGTGCTGTGGGGCGGTGCGCCGTTCTTCGCGCGGGGCTGGCGTTCGCTGAAGCCCTGGCATCCGAACATGTACACGCTGATCGCGCTGGGCACCGGCGTGGCCTGGGCGTACAGCGCGGTGGCCTTCCTGCTGCCCGGCATCTTCCCCGCCGGCTTCCGCGATATGCACGGCCGCGTGGGCGTGTATTTCGAATCGGCGGCGGTGATCGTCACCTTGGTGACGCTGGGCGATTTCCTGGAGTTGCGCGCACGCCGGCGCACCGGCGCAGCGCTGAAGGCCCTGCTGGGGCTGGCGCCGAAGACCGCCCGCCGTATCGACGCCGACGGCAGCGAGTCCGGCGTGCCGCTGGATGAGGTGCATGCCGGCGACACGCTGCGCGTGCGTCCCGGCGAGAAGGTGCCGGTGGATGGGGCGGTGCTCGAAGGCGAGAGCCATGTCGACGAGTCCATGCTCACCGGCGAACCGATGCCGGTGGCGAAGGGCAGGGGCGACGCGCTGGCCGGCGGCACGCTGAACCGCGACGGCGCGCTGGTGATGCGCGCGACCAAGGTCGGTGGCGAAACCCTGCTGGCACAGATCGTGAACCTGGTGGCGCAGGCGCAACGCAGCAAGGCGCCGCTGCAGCGCCTGGCCGATCGGGTGGCTGTGTGGTTCGTGCCCGCGGTGGTGGCGGTGGCCGCGCTGGCGTTCGCGGCGTGGGCGCTGCTGGGGCCATCGCCGCAGCTGGCGCATGCGCTGATCGCGGCGGTGTCGGTGCTGATCATCGCCTGTCCCTGCGCGCTGGGCCTGGCCACACCGATCTCGATCATGGTGGCCAGCGGGCGCGGCGCCCAGCATGGCGTGCTGTTCAAGGACGCCGGCGCGATCGAGGCGCTGCAGGGCATCGACACCCTGGTGGTGGACAAGACCGGCACGCTCACCGAAGGTCGGCCCGCGCTCACCGAACTGGTGGTGCTGAATGGCCAGCCGCGCGAATACCTGTTGGCGCTGGCTGCCGCGCTGGAGCGGCCCAGCGAGCATCCGCTGGCCCATGCCATCGTCAGCGCCGCCGACGGCGAAGGCGAAGGCGTGGAAAAGCTCGTCGCCACGGGGTTCAAGGCGCTCACCGGTCGCGGCGTGGTCGCCAACGTGGAAGGCGCCATGGTGGCAGTGGGCAACGCGAAGCTGCTGGCCGAACTCGGCATCGCACTCGACGCGGCGGCGAACGCGCGCGCCGAGGCGCTGCGCGGGGAGGGCGCCACGGTGATGCATCTCGCCGTGGACGGTGTGCCCGCCGCCTTGCTCGCGGTGGCCGACCGCATCAAGCCCGAGGCGGCGCAGACCATCGCGGCGCTCAAGGCGGCCGGCCTGCGCGTGGTGATGCTCACCGGCGACAACGCCACCACGGCACAGGCGGTGGCGCGGCGGCTCGGCATCGGCGAAGTGCAGGCCGAGGTCTCGCCGGCCGACAAGGCGGCGGCGGTGAACGCGCTGCGCGCCGCAGGCCGCAAGGTGGCGATGGCTGGCGACGGCGTCAACGACGCGCCCGCGCTGGCCGCCGCCGACGTGGGCATCGCGATGGGCAACGGCAGCGACGTGGCGATGGAGAGCGCGCAGGTGACGCTGGTGAAGGGCGAGCTGGGCGCGATCCTGCGCGCCCGCAGACTGTCGCGGGCCACGGTGCGCAACATCCGCCAGAACCTGTTCTTCGCCTTCGTCTACAACGGCATCGGCGTGCCGCTGGCCGCGGGTGTGCTGTATCCCGCGTTCGGCCTCGTGCTGTCGCCGATGATCGCCGCGCTGGCGATGAGCCTCAGCTCGGTCTCGGTGGTGAGCAACGCGCTGCGGCTGCGCAAGGCGCCCTTGGAGCCTGGGCGGTAGGAACACATGTGGCTGCCGCGCAGGCTCCTTGGTGACGGCTGTCATTCGCGATCGCTGACGATCGAGCCTGCCGCGGAGCGGCGCATCGGCGGAGCATCTCCTTCGCACCCAATCACGGGTCGAAGGAGATGCCCCATGAACACGATTGCCATGATTCGCGATGCCCTGGACCGCTACGCACCCTCGCTGCTGCTGGCCCTGTTCTCCAGCGCGTCGATCGGTTTCGGCCTGGTCTGGTCGCTGCATGCGGTCATCCATCCGCTGGTTTGAGGAGGGCGCAATGAATACCGTCGACGACCTGCGCGGCACGCTGGAGAAGCATGTGCCGCTGCTGCTGGGACTGCTCGTGCTGCTGCTGTCCGCCCGGGCGCTGAAGAAGATGTTCTGGACCGTGTTCGGCATGTACATGGCGCTGCACTACAGCGGCATCCATCCGTTCGGCTGAGAGCCTGTTCAATGTCTCCACGTAGCTCGCGTTGCCCACGAATGGCCGTCGGGTGGTGGTGTGTGGCGCAGCGCCTGCCTGGCTGGCAGGTCAAGCCGCGCGCTGCCGCATGGCGGCCATTCGTGGGCAACCCATGGGGCCGGGTCTGTTTGCCCGCATACCTGCGTCATCACTCGGTCGTGGACGGACGTCCACTCCCTCGTTCTTCCTTGGCCTGCGCGCAAACAGCTCCCGGCGCGGGCCACGCGGAGACATTGAACAGGCTCTGAGGGCGTCGCCCTGTGCGCGCGGGGCGCGAGGTTCTAAGCTGCGCGCCTTCCCGCAGCACGCGAAGTCCGAGCATGTCACGCACCCTCGCCGAATGGCTGGCCTATCAGGAACAGGTCCACCCGCACAGCATCGCGCTGGGCCTGGAGCGCGTGGGTGGCGTGTGGCAGCGGATGGGCGCCCCGGTACCGGCGCGGCGGGTCATCACGGTGGGTGGCACCAACGGCAAGGGTTCCACCGTGGCCTTGCTGGAGGCGATGCTGCAGGGCGCGGGGCTGCGCGTCGGTGCGTTCACTTCGCCGCACCTGCTGGCCTACAACGAGCGCGTGCGCATAGCCGGCCGCGACGCGGACGACGCGGCGCTGGTCGCCAGCTTCGAGCGCATCGAGGCGGCGCGCGGCGACACCCCGCTGACCTATTTCGAATACGGCACGCTGGCCGCGCTCGACCTGTTCGCCCGCGCGCAGCTCGACGTGGCGATCCTCGAAGTGGGCCTGGGTGGGCGGCTGGATGCGGTGAACATCGTCGATGCCGATGTCGCGGTGGTCACCACGGTGGACCTCGACCACATGGAGTGGCTGGGGCCGGACCGCGACAGCATCGGACGCGAGAAGGCCGGCATCGCCCGTGCCGGGCGGCCGGCGATCGTGGGCGAGCTCGATCCGCCGCAGGGCCTGCTCGACGCGCTGGCCGCCAGCGGCGCGCGCGTCGAACGCGCCGGCACGGATTTCCGCACCGAGCTGCACGCGGACGGCTGGCGCTGGCAGCATCGCGACGGCACCGCGATGGAGCTGCCCATGCCCGCGCTGGTCGCGCCGGTGCAGATCGCGAACGCCGCGGCGGCGATCGCCGCGCTGCACGCGCTGTGGATCGAAGGCGGCCCGCTGGCGCCGCAGGATGCCTATGCCGCGGTCTGCCGCGGCCTGCGCCATGCGCACGTGGCGGCGCGCCTGCAATCGCTGGGCGGCGACCCACCGCTGATCGTGGACGTGGGCCACAACCCGCAGGCCGCGCGCGCGCTGGCCGCCTGGCTGGACGCGCAGCCGCCCGCGCACACCCATGCGGTGTACGGCGCGCTGGCGGACAAGGACGTGGCCGGCGTGATCGCCGCGCTGGGCGCGCGCATCGACCGCTGGCACCTCGCCGGCCTGGACGGCGCCAGCCCGCGCGGTCTGGCGATGGATGCGCTGGCGGAAGTCCTGCAGCAGACCCTGCCGCAGGCGAAGGCGGACCGGCATGCCGACGTGGCCGCGGCACTGGCGGCGGCGCGCGCGGCGGCGCGGCCGGGCGAACGCATCCTCGCGTTCGGCTCGTTCTTCGTGGCTGCGGCGGTGATCGCTGAACACGACCAGTGAGCCGCGGGCGGTGCGCGGAGCGGGGCAGGTATAATCGCCGGATTGCGGGCCGTGCCGGCCGCCGCGGAGCGAACTCTTGAAAACACGTCTGCTGGGGGCTGCCGTCCTGATAGCCCTGCTCGTCATCTTCGTGCCGATGTTCTTCTCCAGCAATCCGCCGCCGGCCACCGCCGGCGACCAGTCCGTAGGCCTGGCGATCCCGCCCGCGCAGGACAGCAACCTGCAGACCCGTACCATGAGCCTGACCCCGGGCGCACCGGCCATGGCCGGCAGTGCCGCGGCACCGGCGCCAGCCACCACGGCGGCGACGCCGGCGCAGGGCGACCAGCTCGCCACGGTGAACATCGCCTCGCGCCGTCCCACCGACGTGGGCACCGACGCGGCGGCGCCCAAGGCACAGCCGCCGGCCGGGCCGGTGATGGGTTCCGGCGCCTCGCCGTCGCAGCCGGTGATCCCGTTGCAGGGACAGGGCGGCACCGCCGCCACGCCGCCCATCGCCAAGGCGCCGACGAAGACGGCCGCGGTTCCGGCGGCGACGCCCAGCCCGGCACCGGTGGCCACGCCGCCGGCAGCATCCGCGTCCGCGGACCATGCGCTCTATGTGCTCAACCTCAGCGCCTACGCCAACGCGAACAGCGTGGATCACCTGGTGCGCCGCGTGCGCTCGCTGGGCTATCCGGTGCTCACCCGCGTCATCACCCAGGCCGGCAAGCAGCTCACCCTGGTGACCGCCGGCCCGTTCGATTCGCGCACCAGTGCCGAAGCGGCGCGACTGAAGATCACCCAGGCCATCCCCGGTGTACCGGCGAAGCTGGTGGAGGGCTTGGGCCATGCCGACTCCAACATCGCGGCTACGCCGGTCAAGACAATCACCACGACGAGCGCCGCGCCGGCCACTGCAGCCGCCGGCACGCCGCCCCGCGCCGGCGGCTACGCCGTGCAGCTGGCTGCGCTGGGCAGCGAGGCCGACGCGAATGCGCTGCGCGACAAGCTGCGCGCGGGCGGCTTCGACGGTTTCGTGGACACGGTGAGCGCGGGCGGCAAGCAGCTGTGGCGCGTGCGCGCCGGTCCGCAGACCCAGCGTGCCGACGCCGAGCGCGTGCGCGACGAGATCAAGGCGAAGTTCGGCATCGGCGGCAACGTGGTCAACGTCCCCTGATCGGCACACTGGCGCGGACCCGGGCATGAACTGGATCGACTACACGATACTCGGCGTGCTGGGCCTGTCGGTGCTGGTCGGGCTGTGGCGCGGCCTGGTGTCCGAGGTGCTGGCGCTGGTGATCTGGATCGCCGCATTCTGGGCGGCCTGGCTGCTCGGGCCGACGGTGTCCGCGCACCTGGAGGTGATCAGCCACCCCGCGTTGCGCGTGGCCGCGGGTTACGCGCTGTGCTTCGTGCTGGTGCTGGTGCTGGGCGCACTGCTGCGTTTCCTGATCCATCGCCTGCTGGTGAGCACCGGCCTGTCGGGTACGGATCGCCTGTTCGGCATGGTGTTCGGGCTGGCGCGCGGCGTGCTGCTGGTGTGCGTGGTGGTGTTCCTGTGCCAGTTCACCACGTTCACCCGCGAGCCGCCGTGGCGGGCTTCGCTGCTGCTGCCGCCGTTCCAGAGCGCCACGATCTGGCTGGGCCAGCAGGTGCCGCCCAGCGTGCGCGAGCATTTCCATCCCGCGGCGATGTCGGAATCGCTGCGCGGGAAACTCGACCCGGCGGCGATGTCGAGCGCCGTGCGCGAGCATCTGGACCCGGCGGTGATATCGGACGCGCTGCACGGGAAACTGGGCTCCGCGGACCCGTCCGGGGCATTGCGCAAGCCACTGCCAGCCACCATCTCCACACCGGGCGCGGCCCCTGCGCCGGCCGCCACTGTCTCTCCCTCGAATCACCCGTAGCAGGCCATCCATCATGTGCGGAATCATCGGCATCGTCGGTACCACCGAAGTGGCATCGGCGCTTTACGACGGCCTCACGGTGCTGCAGCACCGCGGCCAGGACGCGGCCGGCATCGCCACGGTGGACGGCGCGCGGCTGCGCCTGCACAAGGGCAACGGGCTGGTGCGCGACGTGTTCAACCAGCACGCGATGAACCGCCTGCGCGGGCGCATCGGCATCGGCCATTGCCGCTACCCGACGGCCGGCTCGGAGGGCGCCGAGGAGGCGCAGCCGTTCTACGTGAACTCGCCCTACGGCATCGCCATCGCGCACAACGGCAACCTGGTGAACACCGAGGCGCTGCGCAAGGAGATGTTCGAGGACGACCGTCGGCACATCAACACCGATTCGGATTCCGAGGTGCTGCTGAACGTGCTGGCGCACGAGCTGCAGATCCAGGATCGCATGGCGCTCACGCCGGACCACATCTTCAAGGCCGTCGCCGGCGTGCATGCGCGCGCGCGCGGCGGCTACGCCTGCATCGCGCTGCTGCTCGGCTATGGCGTGCTGGCGTTCCGCGACCCGAACGGCATCCGTCCGCTGGTGCTGGGAGAGCGCGTCACCGCGGAAGGGCGCGAGTACGCGGTGGCGTCCGAGTCGGTGGCGTTCGACGTGCTCGGCTTCAAGCGCCTGCGCGACGTGGCGCCGGGCGAGGCGGTGTTCATCACCGACGACGGCCAGCTGCACACGCGCCATTGCGCGGACGGCGCCACGCATGCGCCGTGCATCTTCGAATACGTGTACCTCGCGCGGCCGGACTCGATGATCGAGAACGTGTCGGTGTACAAGGCGCGCCTGCGCATGGGCCAGAAGCTGGCCGAGAAGATCCTGCGCGAGCGGCCGGACCACGGCATCGACGCGGTGATCCCGATCCCCGACACCGCGCGCACCGCCGCCAGCGCGCTGGCCGAGGCGCTGGGCGTGCCGTTCCGCGAGGGCTTCGTCAAGAACCGCTACGTGGGCCGCACCTTCATCATGCCGGGGCAGGGCGACCGCGTGAAATCGGTGCGCCGCAAGTTGAACGCGATCGACCTGGAGTTCCGCAAGAAGAACGTGCTGCTGGTGGACGACTCCATCGTGCGCGGCACCACCTCGCGGCAGATCATCCAGATGGCGCGCGACGCCGGTGCGAAGAATGTCTACTTCGCCTCCGCAGCGCCGCCGGTGCGCTACCCCAACGTCTACGGCATCGACATGCCTTCGGTCACCGAACTGGTCGCCGCCGGCAAGACCGAAGCCGAGGTGCAGCAGATGCTCGGCGCCGACTGGCTGATCTACCAGGACCTCAAGGACCTGGTCTGGGCGGTGCAGGACGGCAACGAATCGCTGCAGCACTTCGACGCGTCCTGCTTCAACGGCGAATACGTCACCGGCCTCGACCAGCACTACCTGCAGCAGATCGAGATGCTGCGCTCGGACGACGCCAAGGCCGCGCGGCGCAGCGCGTGATGATGTGTTCCCCCTCTCCCCTTCGGGGAGAGGGCCGGGGGTGAGGGGCGGGTGCTCGCGAAAGACTCCATGACCAACCTCCACGCCGCCGCCAAGGCCTGCCTGGCCGCCACCGACCCGGCCGAGAAGCTGCGCCTCACCCATGCCGCGTGGGCGGCCGTGCAATCGGGCGAACTGCGCCCCGACCCGAGTACACCATTGCCCGAACCCATCGGTGCACCCGGTCGTCCCGCGAAGCCGCAACTGGTCAGTGCCCGCCAGGTGCCGCAGCGCGGCCTCGGCAGCGCCGAAGGCCGCGCCGCACTGGTGCACGCGGTGGCGCATATCGAGTTCAACGCGATCAACCTCGCCTGGGACGCGGTGTACCGCTTCCGCGGCATGCCCGATGCCTATTACCGCGACTGGGTCAGCTGTGCGCATGACGAGGCGCGCCATTTCGCGCTGCTCACCACGCGATTGCAAGAACTCGGCCACGCCTACGGCGACTTCGATGCCCACAACGGCCTGTGGGAAATGGCCGAGAAGACCGCGCATTCCGATACCGCGCGCATGGCCCTGGTGCCGCGCGTGCTGGAGGCGCGCGGACTGGACGTGACGCCCGGCATGATCGAGCGCCTGCGCCATGCCGGCGACGAAGCCACCATCGCCGTGCTGGAAGTGATCCTGCGCGAGGAGGTCGCCCACGTCGCCGCCGGCACGCGCTGGTACCGCTGGTGCTGCGAACGCGACGGCGTCGATCCGTTCGATACCTTCTTCGCACTCCTGCGCGACTATCTCGGTGTCAGCCTGCGCGGTCCGTTCAACCGGTCGGCGCGATTGGAGGCGGGCTTCGTCGAGGCCGAGCTGGACCGGCTGGCGGTGCTGGCGTTGGGAAGCTGAATTGCAGCACGGCAAAACGGCAGGACTGCCGCTTTGCGCACCTGCGCGCCCGCAGGGTGCTGTGGAGGGAGGTGCCAACGAAAAAGCCGGCGCAAAGGCCGGCTTCTCGTCGAATCTTGGTCGGGGAGACAGGATTTGAACCTGCGACTTCTACGTCCCGAACGTAGCGCTCTACCAGGCTGAGCTACACCCCGCGGGAGCCGCGTATCTTAATGACGGTCGCGGAGCTTGGCAACAGGTTCTGCTTGCGTGGCGAAGTCGCGGCGACGACTGCGGCCGCGGGAGAGCCATCTGTTAACCTTGGCGGCTGCCGCGGCGCGGGATTCCGCCGGCGGCGCGTTCCTCCCCGTACACAGAGGTTTCCATGGCGCTTACCCCGGCCCGCACCATGCCCGGCGTGCTCGAGCTGTTGCCGCTCGACCAGATCGCGTTCCAGCGCATGCTCGACGTGATCCGCCGCAACTACGAGCGTTTCGGCTTCCTGCCGGTGGAGACGCCGGTGATCGAGTACGCCGACGTGCTGCTCACCAAGACCGGCGGCGAGACCGAGCGCCAGGTGTATTTCGTGCAGTCCACCGGCGCGCTGGAGCAGGGCGAGAAGCCGGACCTGGCGCTGCGCTTCGACCTCACCGTGCCGCTGGCGCGCTACGTGGCCGAGCACGAGCGCGAGCTGAGCTTCCCGTTCCGCCGCTACCAGATGCAGAAGGTGTATCGCGGTGAGCGTGCCCAGCGCGGCCGTTTCCGCGAGTTCTACCAGTGCGACATCGACGTGATCGGCAAGGACAGCCTGTCGATCCGTTACGACGCCGAGCTGCCGGCGGTGATCTACAGCGTGTTCCGCGAGCTGGCGATCGGCCCGTTCACCATCCAGCTCAACAACCGCAAGCTGATGCGCGGTTACTTCGAGAGCCTTGGCGTAGCCGACCCCGAGCAGCAGATGCTGGTGTTGCGCGAGGTGGACAAGCTGGACAAGCGTGGCGCCGACCATGTGCGCGACACGCTCACCGGCGAAGGCTTTGGCCTTGCGCCTGATGCGGTGGACAAGATCCTCGCCTTCGTGCAGGTGCGCTCGAATTCGCTGCAGGACGCCTTCGACAACCTCAATGCGCTGGGCAGCGGCCCCGAAGCGCTGGAGCAGGGCCGCGCCGAGCTGAAAGAAGTGCTGGGCCTGATCCGCGACTTCGGCGTGCCGGAGACGCATTTCGCGCTCAACCTCTCCATCGCACGCGGCCTCGACTACTACACCGGCATCGTTTACGAGACCACGCTGAATGACCACCCGCAGATCGGCTCGATCTGCTCGGGCGGCCGTTACGAGAACCTCGCCGGCCAGTACACCAAGTCGCACCTGCCCGGCGTGGGCATCTCGATCGGCCTGTCGCGCCTGTACTGGCAACTGCGCGAAGCCGGCCTGGTGCACACCGCGCAAAGCACGGTGGACGTGCTGGTCACCCAGATGGACGAATCGCAGTTGCCCGCCTACCTCGCGCTGGCCGGCGAACTGCGCGCCGCCGGCATCGCCACCGAGGTGGTGCTGGAAGGCGGCAAGCTCGGCAAGCAGTTCAAGTACGCCGACCGCGCCGGCATCCGCTTCGCCGTGGTGCTGGGCGAGGACGAGCTGGCCAAGGGCGTGGTCACGGTGAAGGACCTGCGCCGCGGCGACCAGTTCGAGGTGGCGCGCGCCGAGCTGGTCAAGACGCTGCGGGTGGAGCTGGAGCAGGCCGCCGCGATGGGTGGTTGAGGCGGCACTGGATTTGACAGGCCGCTTTGGCTTTTTGCCGTCATTCCCGCGAAAGCGGGAATCCATGTTGACCTTGGCTGCAAAGCAAAAATGGATTCCCGCTTTCGCGGGAATGACGCTATCTGGAAGGATGGGATGCCAAGGAGGAGGGATGACCAGCAAGCAGCCGGCCGTCTACATCATGGCCAGTGGCGAGCGTGGCACGCTGTATGTCGGCGTGACGGGCAACCTTAAACTGCGTGCCTGGGAGCATCGCGAGGGGTTGGTCGAAGGTTTTACCAGGCGTTACGGCGTGAAGTGCCTGGTCTGGTTCGAGTTGCACCCCGATTTTCCTTCAGCCATCGAGCGCGAGAAACAATTGAAGAAATGGAATAGGGCCTGGAAGCTGGAACTGGTCGAGACGGCCAACCCGGGATGGTGCGACCGTTGGGATGATTTGCAGGATTGAAAGATGGATTCCCGCATTCGCGGGAATGACGACATCGTTGGGCGTGTACGCCTGCTGGAGCATTTGTGAGCGAAACCATTCTTCTCGACGGCAGCAACCTGACCCGGGCGCAGCTGGTGGCAGTGGCCCGCGATGGCGCGAACGTGGCGCTGGACGCGAAGCAACTGCAGCGCGTGCAGCGCGCGGCCGATTTCCTCGCCGACAAGGTCAGCTGCGGCGAGCCGACCTACGGCGTCACCACCGGCTTCGGCAGCAATGCCGACAAGCTGTTGGGCGCGCACCGCGTGCGCGACGAGCTGCCGGGCAGCCGCACGCAGGCGCCGGAGGGCACGCTGATGGAGGAGCTGCAGCACAACCTGATCACCACCCACGCGGTGTGCGTGGGCAAGCCGTTCGGCGCCGACGTGGTGCGTGCGATGCTGGTGATCCGCATCAACACCTTGATGCGCGGGCATTCGGGCATCCGCGTGCAGACGTTGGAAGCGCTGGCCGCGATGCTCAACGCCGGCGTGGTGCCGGTGGTGCCGGAGAAGGGCTCGGTGGGCGCCAGCGGCGACCTTGCGCCGCTCTCGCACCTGGCCATCGTGCTGCTGGGCGGTGGCGAAGCGTTCCTTGGCGGCGAGCGCCTGCCGGGCGCCGAGGCGCTGAAGCGCGCCGGCCTCGCGCCGGTGCGGCTGTCGTTCAAGGAAGGCCTCGCGCTCAACAACGGCACCGCGCAGATGCTGGCCACCGGCACATTGGCCTTGCACGATCTCGAACGCCTGCTCGACGCCGCCGATCTTGCAGCGGCGATGACGCTGGACGCCTTCGCGGGCCGCAGCGGTGCCTTGCGACCAGAAGTCCACGCCCTGCGTCCGCATCCCGGCCAGACGGCGGTGGCCGCGCATGTACGCGAACTGTTGCAGGGTTCCACCCTGGTCGATATCCCCTATCACCTGGTGCCGCACTTCCGGCCGTGGACGGCCGAGGCGTGGAGCGAAGCTGACGACCAGGCGCTCAGCTTCGACATCGGCTGGAACTGGGTGCCGGCCAACCAGCGCCACGGCCGCGAGGCGTTCTACGCGCGCTTCCTGCCGTTCAAGGGGGGCAAGAAGCACCAGCCGCAGGACGCCTACTGCCTGCGCTGCATGCCGCAGGTGCATGGAGCGGTGCGCGACGCCTGGGCGCAGGCCTGCCGCGTGTTCGACATCGAGCTGAATGCGGTCACCGACAACCCGCTGATCTTCCCCGACGCGGAGGGCGCGCAGTTCATCGAGGAGCAGGTGATCTCCGCCGGCCACTTCCACGGCATGCCGCTGGCGCTGGCGATGAGCTACGTGAAGGCGGCGATCCCGGTGCTGGCTTCGATCTCCGAGCGGCGTCTCAACAAGCTGGTCGATCCGGCCACCAACGACGGCCTGCCGGCCTTCCTCACTGGCAACGAGGACGGCACCGATTCCGGCTTCATGATCGTTCAGTACACCGCCGCAGCGCTGGTCAACGACCTCGCCACCCGCGCGCATCCGGCCAGCGTGTATTCGGTGCCGACCAGCGCGAACGCCGAGGACCACGTCTCGATGGGCGCCAACGAGGCGCGCCACGTGATGGAAATGATGGAAGACCTCGGCCACGTGATCGCGCTTGAGCTCTACACCGCGGCGCAGGCGCTGGACTACCGCCAGGAAATGCTCAACGCCGCGCGTCGCCTTGCGCAGCGCGGCGGCTGGCAGGCATTGGCGGCGAAGGTGGCCAACGCACCGCACGAAGGACAGCCGCACCACGAACAGTTCGTCGTGGAGGTGCGCCAGCTGGCCGAGGCGCTGGCGGGCACGAGCGATTTCCACGCCGGTGCCGACGTGCGCAAGGCCCACCTCACGCTGCGCCGGCACATCGATTTCCTGCACCGCGACCGCGCGCTGGACGGCGACGTGCGTACCGTCTGCGAACTGCTGCGGCAGGGCGCCTTCCATCCCGCGCATGCGGCCTGAACCTTGGAGTTGTCCATGAGCCTGATCCAGACCCCGGTGTCCTACGGCGAGCTGATCGACAAGATCACCATCCTCGAAATCAAGTCGCGTCGCATCGTCGATCCGGCGAAATTGGCCAACGTGCGCACCGAGCTGGAAATGCTCAACGCGACTTGGGCCGCGCACCCCGCTTCGCACACCGACATCCGCGACGAGCGTGCACGCCTGCTCGCGGTGAACGAGGCGCTGTGGGAGATCGAGGACGAGATCCGTCTCAAGGAAAAGGCGCAGGCTTTCGACGCCGGCTTCATCGAACTGGCGCGCTCGGTGTATTTCAGGAACGACGAGCGTGCGGCAGTGAAGCGCGAGATCAACCTCAAGCTGGGCTCGCAATTGGTCGAGGAAAAGTCCTACCAGGATTACCGCGCCCCCTGATCGGTAGCGCGCCGTAGGAGCGGCTTCAGCCGCGATTCCGAACAGTCGCGGCTGAAGCCGCTCCTACGGGAGCCCGATCTCTCTAGTCGCAGCCTCGAAGCGCTCGACCACGTCGTCGATGCCGATCAAATCCATCACGCCCGGCTTCTCGATCTTCGTGCCCCAGGCCAGCTCGCCGGCCGGCTTGCCCAGATACTTGCGCGCGGCCGCGTCGTATTTGTCCACGCACCAGCGGCGGTCGGAGTAGGGACCGGAGCGGTTCGGGTTGCTCGCTGCATGCAGGCCCAGCACCTTCGTGCCCACCGCATTGGCCATGTGCATGGGGCCGGAATCCGGCGTCAGCAGCAGGTGTGCGCGTGACAGCAGGGCCAGCAACTTCTTCAGCGTGTCCTTGCCGGTGAGGTCGAGTGGCGCGTGCTTGCAGTGCGCAAGCACCGCGTCCGCCATCGCGCGCTCATCCGGAGAAGGACCGCCCACCAGCGCCACCCGCCAGCCGCGCGCGGCGGCGTGGTTCATCACCGCCGCGTAGCGCTCCGGCCGCCAGTTGCGCAGCGCATGGCTGGACGTGGGGCTCAGCAGCAGGGTGGGCGTGTCGCCCGGCAACTGCTCCGCGGCCCAGGCCTGCGCCTCGTCGGGAATGGGGATATCCCAGCGCACCTCGGTCTGCTTCAGTCCCAGCGGCTCGCAGAAGCTGCCGATCGCGTCCAGCACGTGCTCACCCGTGCGCGCGGGAATGCGTTCGTTGACGACGAGGCCGTGCAGGTCTTTCGCCCGTGCCGCGTCGTAGCCGATGCGCCGATCCGCCTTGATGCCCAGGCTCAGCAGGTTGGAGCGCAACGCTACCTGCATCTGCAGCAGCGCCTCGAAGCGCTGGCCACGCAGCGCCGTCCAGACTTCGTGCATGCCGGTCCAGCCCTTGCCCTTGTCGAAAGTGACGAAGTCCACGCCCGGCAGGTCGCCCACCAGCCTGCGTTCCAGCTTGCCCACGATCCAGGTCAGCCGCGCCTGCGGCCATGCCGCCTGCAGCGTGCGCATCAGCGGCACCACGTGGGTGACGTCGCCGATGGCGGAGGTGCGCAGCAGGCAGATGGAATCGGGAGGGGACATGTAGAATCGCCGGAAGCTGACCGAGGCGCACCCGCACCGATGCAAGAGCAACTGCGCGAAGACGCCGAAGGCGCGATTCTGTTCGACGCCGAGGCCTCGCCACAAGTCGACACCGACTGGTTCGTGCCGGAACACTGGCGCGAGCAGGGCGCATTGCGCTCGCAGGCGGGCGGGCGCGGCGGCGTCTCCGTGATTGCCACGCCGGCCGGCGAATGCGTGCTGCGGCATTACCGCCGCGGCGGCATGGTGGCTGCGCTGATGGGCGACCGCTACCTGTGGCGTGGCGCGGACGTCACGCGCTGCTTCGCCGAATTCCGCCTGCTGGCCGAGATCGCGCGACTGGGCCTGCCCGGACCGGCACCGGTGGCTGCGCGTTACCGCCGGCATGGCTTGTTCTATCGCGCCGACCTGGTCACCCGGCGCATCGCGGACGCACAGACACTGGCCGAATGCCTTGCTGCCGGCAAGCTGGATGCGGAACTGGCGCGCGAGACCGGCGCGCTGGTGGCGCGTTTCCATCGCGCCGGCATCTGGCATGCCGACCTCAATGCGCACAACGTGCTGGTGACGTCTTCGGCGCTGCATCTGATCGATTTCGATCGCGGTCGCCTGCGCGTACCGGCCGGGAACTGGCGACTGGCCAATCTCGAACGGCTGCATCGCTCGCTGCTCAAGCTGGGCGCTGCAGCCCAGGGCGAGGAAGCGTTTCGCACCACCGTCTGGACACCTCTCCTCGACGCCTACGAGGCTACCTTCGGCGCATGAACTGGCACCTGCATTTCCTCGGCACCGGCGCGGCGCATGCAGCCGGCGAACTGGGCTCCTCAGCCGCGGTGCTGGAGCGTGCCGGCGTGCCGGTGCTGCTGATCGATTGCGGCCCGGACACGCTCAGCCGCTACCTCGATGCCTATGGCGCGCTGCCGCCCGCGCTCTACGTCACCCACACCCACATGGACCACGTGGCGGGGCTGGAAGGCCTGTTCTTCAAGCTGTGGTTCGACGAACACCTGCGCGGCACCACGCGGCTGTTCGCGCATGCCGCGCTGATTCCCTGGCTGCAGACGCGCGTGGCCGATTACCCCGGCGCGCTGGCCGAGGGCGGAGTGAACTTCTGGGAGGCGTTCCGGCTGGTGCCGTGCACGCGCGGCTTCTGGCTGGACGGCCTGTGGTTCGACGTGTTCGCCACCCGCCATCATCGCCCGAACACCTCGTTCGGCCTCGCGCTGCCCGGCAGCTTCGTCTACACCGGCGACACCCGGCCGATCCCCGAGGCGCTGGCCCGGCATGCCGCCGGTGGCGAACTGGTGGCCCACGACTGTGGCCTGGTCGGCAACCCTTCGCACACCGGCATCGACGACATCGAGCGCGAATACGACGCGGCGCTGCGCGCACGGTTGCTGCTGTATCACTACGGCAGTGTGGCCGATGGTGCGACGCTGGTGGCACGCGGCTATCGCGTTGCCTCGGCAGGACAGCGCGTCGCCCTGGGGACGCCGCTGCCGCCGCCCGCGGATGCCGGTTGAGCGCCGTCGTCCCTTGTCAGTCGCCGTGGTGGCCGGTATCCTTCCGCCTCTTCACCAGCCGTAGTTGGGCTGGTGGGAAGGTTTTGCGTGCGGAGAGGTGTCCGAGTGGTTGAAGGAGCACGCCTGGAAAGTGTGTATACGGCTTATCCCCGTATCGCGGGTTCGAATCCCGCCCTCTCCGCCAGTTGTTGAAAGACGCGACGGCTTCGGCTGGCGCGCAGGGCTCTCTAAAAAAGCCCAACGTCCATGGTGGCCCCGTCGGTCCCCCCGCGACGATAGTCCGCAAACCCCGCCAGGTCCGGAAGGAAGCAACGGTAGTGGATGATTCGGGTGCCGGGGTGTGGCTGGCGGGGCCGCCGCCATTTCGGGCGGATCATGCCGGTCGCGGCTGGAGCCGCTCCTACCGAAACCGGCTTCGCCTTGGCACAATCGGGGTTCGCCCCAAGGTAGTCAGGCATGTCCTATCAGGTTCTCGCCCGCAAATGGCGCCCGCGCAAGTTCGCCGAACTGGTGGGGCAGGAGCACGTGGTGCGCGCGCTCACCAACGCGCTGGACACCGGGCGCATGCACCACGCCTACCTGTTCACCGGCACGCGCGGCGTGGGCAAGACCACCATCGCGCGCATCTTCGCCAAGTCGCTGAACTGCGAGCGCGGCGAGTCGGCCGATCCCTGCGGCGAGTGCGCGGTCTGCACCGCGGTGGATGAAGGCCGCTTCGTGGATCTGCTGGAGATCGACGCGGCCAGCAACACCGGCGTGGACGACGTGCGCGAGGTGATCGAGAACGCGCAGTACGCACCGTCGCGCGGCCGCTTCAAGGTGTACCTGGTGGACGAGGTGCACATGCTCTCCAAGCCCGCCTTCAACGCGCTGTTGAAGACGCTGGAGGAGCCGCCGCCGCACGTGAAGTTCCTGCTCGCCACCACCGACCCGCAGAAGCTGCCGGTGACGGTGCTGTCGCGCTGCCTGAAGTTC